>Ga0335076_10000010_pt1 | contig 247643 bp, 196 predicted proteins | sample Lox_Sample_25_FD_206717 | JGI IMG/M metagenome (GOLD analysis project Ga0335076, IMG submission 206717) | Soil microbial communities from Loxahatchee National Wildlife Refuge, Florida, United States - Lox_Sample_2.5 | ecosystem: Environmental > Terrestrial > Soil > Wetlands | place: USA... | reverse complement strand
TACGCGTCGTCGAAAGGCGCCATTATGGCGCTGACTCGGGAATGGGCGGTCGAGTTGTTGCCTTATGGAATTCGGGTTAATACGGTGATCCCGGCTGAAGTGATGACTCCGCTTTATCGCCAGTGGCTCGACACGTTTCCACATCCTGAAGGGAAGTTGAAGTTGATTCTCTCGAAAATTCCACTCGAGAAGCGAATGACGACGGCAGAGGAGATTGCTTCGATGGTTGTATTTCTTATCTCTTCGCAGTCCAGCCACACTACCGGACAGCATTTGTTTGTGGACGGCGGTTATGTACATTTGGACCGCGCTCTCACCTGAGGACAACGGAAATGGCTGCATTCGTACCGATCACTGAACGACGCTACGTTTTGCCACTGGCTCTGGTGACCAGCTTGTTCTTCGTGTGGGCGATTGGCGTCAACCTGAATGACATTCTGATTCAGCATCTCAAGAAGGCATTTGGTCTCACCGATTTTCAGTCGTCTCTGATCCAGTCAGCATTCTTTGGTGGATATTTTCTTGCGGCCCTTCCCGCGGGTTGGCTGATGCAGAAGGTCGGCTACAAGCGCGGAATCCTGACGGGACTTCTGGTCTGCGCCACGGGGACGATCCTTTTCATTCCTGCCGCTTCGGTTCGAGTCTACGGATTCTTCCTATTTGCCCTTTTCTTGATGGCGTGCGGTCAGTCGGTGCTGGAGGTGGCGGCCAATCCGTATGTGACTACGCTGGGCCCAGCGGAAAGTTCAGAACGGCGTCTGAACCTTGCGCAGTCGTTTAACGCTGCCGGCGCGGTGCTGGTGGCGCTGCTTGGCTCCCGATTCATCCTTTCCGGCATCGAGCACACTCCGGCGCAATTGGCCGCGATGTCTCCGCAGCAGTTGGTGGGTTATCGCGTGTCCGAAGCCAATATGGTGAAGACACCTTATCTAGTGATCACCGGAATCTTTCTCTTCATTGCGCTGCTCATCTTTTTGACCAAACTGCCCGAGATCCAGGAGCGTAAGAGCGATGGCGTGAAGGAATCGGAAGTGAAACTCAGGGACACCTTGGCCTTCGGCCACCTGATCAAGGGCGTGATTGCCCAATTTTTCTACGTTGGCGCCCAGGTCGGCGTGGCCAGCTTCATTATTCGATTTGCGGAATTTACGCTGCCGGGGACCTACGAGAAAGCGGCGGCACATTATCTGCAAGCGCATCTGTTGGGTTTCATGATTGGACGATTCACGGGCTCCGCGATCATGCGCAAGGTGCCGGCCGCGAGCCTCCTCAGTCTGTTCGCCGGAGGATCACTGCTGTGCCTGCTGGTTGTTCTGCTCGGAGCAGGACAGCCAACGGTGTGGGCAATCGTTCTGATCGGTTTCTTTCACTCCATCATGTTCCCGACGATCTTCGCGCTCAGCTTGAAGAACCTCGGTCCCTATACCAAACTCGGATCGTCTCTGTTGGTGATGTCGATCATCGGCGGGGCAGTCTGTCCTGCGATCATGGGCAGAATTTCCGATGCCTGGAATATTCAGCGGGCGTTTGTAGTTCCTCTCGTTTGCCATGCATACGTGTTCTATTTCGCAATGCGCGGATATCGCCCTGTCAGGGTCGGAGCCGCAGCCGTGCCCCTGAGCGTTCCTTCCGGAGAAGTGGAATGAAACAGCGCTTCTGTCTGACCCTCGACTTGAAGGATGATCCCAATCTCATCGCGGAATACAGGCGTTATCACGAGAAGGTTTGGCCTGAGATCACCCAGAGCATTCGAAACTCCGGCATCGAGAACATGGAGATCTATCTGCTAGGGACGCGCATGTTCATGATCATGGAAGTCAACGAGGACTTCTCGTTTGAGGCCAAGGCCCAGGCGGACCGGCTCAACCCAAAAGTGCAGGAGTGGGAAAAACTGATGTGGAGATTTCAGCAGTCGTTGCCGCAGGCCAAGCCCGGCGAAAAATGGCTGCGGATGGAACGAGTCTTCAAACTGGAAGGCGAAGAGTCTCGCTGACTCTCTGACAGCCAAGGTGAATCTGTTCCTGTTCGCATGACAGCATAAGAGAGTGGATGTACTATTGCGAATCGTATCTGTTGCCAGGAGGCTGTCCCGTGAGATTTCCTAGAGTGTTGTGGTGTGTCCTGATCTTGGCCGTAGCCTGCGCCGCGGTGGCGCAGCCTTATAACGAAGCGCAATTTAAAGGCATGCAGTGGCGCGACATCGGGCCATTCCGCGGCGGGCGCGTGTTGGCCGTGACCGGCGTTGTGGGCAGTCCTTACACCTACTATTTCGGCGGCGTAGCGGGCGGCGTGTGGCGAACCACCGACGGCGGCGTCAGCTGGCAACCGATCTCCGATAAGAGTGTAATCTCGTCGATCGGCGCCATCGCCGTGTCGGACTCTAATCCTAATGTCATCTACGTTGGGACTGGCGAGTCATGTATTCGCGGCAACATTTCCTACGGCGATGGTGTCTACAAAACGACTGACGGCGGAAAGACCTGGATTCATATCGGTCTGAACGCGACCCAGCACATCGCGCGGGTCTGGATCGATCCGAAGAATTCCGATCACGTTTTTGTCGCGGCGCTGGGCCACGCTTACGGCCCCAATCCGGATCGCGGCGTATTTCGCACCACCGACGGCGGCAACACATGGGAGAAGGTTCTCTATAAAGACGACAAGACGGGTGCGATTGATTTCGCGGTTGATCCTCACAATTCCAACGTGATGTTCGCCGCCATGTATCAAGTGCAACGGACGCCGTGGAGCCTGGACAGCGGTGGTCCGGGCAGCGGGTTGTACAAGTCGACCGATGGCGGAAATTCCTGGAAGCGGCTGGACAGCAAAGGATTGCCCTCGGGGATCATGGGACGCATTGGGGTGAGCGTATCCGGCGCGGACTCGAACCGAGTTTATGCGCTGATCGAGGCCAAGGACAGCGGCCTGTACCGCTCCGATGACGGCGGCGACACGTGGTCGCGCGTCAATGACGATCAGCGGCTCACGCAGCGCGCTTGGTACTTTACCCACATCTTTGCGGATCCGAGAAACGCAGACACGGTGTACATGTTGAACACCGGCATGTTCCGCTCGACCGATGGCGGCAAGACGCTGAACCTGCTGCCCGCGCCGCACGGCGATCATCATGCCCTCTGGATCGATCCGCAGAATCCGAGCCGGTTGATCAACGGGAACGACGGCGGCGCGACGATTTCTGTGGACGCCGGCAAGAGTTGGTCCACACAGTACAACCAGCCCACGGCGCAGTTCTACCACGTGGCTGCCGACAACGATTTCCTCTACAACGTCTATGGAGCGCAGCAGGATAATTCCACCGTAGGAATCGCGAGCCGGACGGATGATGGGTACATCGGGCGCCAACACTGGTTCGATGCGGGTGGCGGCGAAAGCGGATACATTGCGCCCGATCCTCGCGACGCACAGATTATCTACGCGGGCTCCGGCCAGGGGGCCATCACACGCCTTGACCGACGCAGCGACCAGTTGCAGGACGTTACGGTGTGGCCGATGGACAGCTCCGGTCATGGCGTCGGCGATTTGAAATATCGGCTGGGATGGACTCATCCCATTGTGGTCTCGCCGAATGATCCGAATGTGATTTACACGACTGCCGAGCGCGTCTTCAAGACCACCGACCAGGGCCGGAGCTGGACTGCGATCAGTCCTGATCTGACGCGGAATGATAAGAGCAAGCAGGCTTCGTCCGGAGGCCCGCTGACCAAGGACAACACTTCGGTCGAGTACTACGACACGGTGTTCACAATTGCGGAGTCGCCGGTGCAAAGAGATCTACTCTGGGCTGGAACCGACGACGGGTTATTCCAGATGTCGCGGGATGGAGGAAAGAACTGGGCCAACGTCACGCCCAAGAGTGTTCCGGAGTGGAGCCTGGTCAGCCTGGTCGAGGCGTCTCCGCATGATGCCGGGACTGCCTATTATGCGGTCGACACGCACAAGCTCGATGACCTGAAACCCTATCTCTTCAAGACCACCGACTTCGGCAAGACCTGGACGAAGATCACCAACGGCATTCCGGACGGAGCTTACACGCACGTGGTCCGCGAAGATCCTGTGCGCCGGAATCTGCTTTACGCAGGCACGGAGACCGGTATCTACGTTTCGTTCGACGGCGGTTCGAACTGGCAGTCATTGCAATTGAATCTGCCGAACACGCCGATCCACGACCTGATCGTAAAGAACGACGACCTCATCGTTGCTACCCACGGGCGGTCCTTCTGGATTCTGGATGACGTGAGTCCCCTCAGGGCAACAACCGCGCAGGCTGCGACGCAGCCGGTGCTCTTCAAGCCACGGTTGACGTATCGCATGCGCTGGCCGGACTCTTACGAGCGACGCCAGCCAGTGGGGCAGAACCCGCCGAACGGGGCGATTGTCTATTACTACTTCGCGACAGCGCCGAAGGGTGTGGTGACGCTGGAATTCCTGGACAGCCAGGGCAAGGTGGTTCGGCGCTACTCGAATGAAGAGAAGAAGGAAGCCGAGACGCCGCCCGAGTGGCCGGATCTGACCACTCCCGAGGAGAAGATTCCGACCGATGCGGGTCTGAACCGCTTTGCCTGGGACTTGCGCTCGGAGGGAGCTACTCATCTGGCGGGCGAGCCGGGTGCGGAGTTCCGTAACCGTGGCACCATGGTCATGCCGGGAACGTACCAGGTTCGGCTGACCGTGGAAGGAAAGTCATTCACCGCGCCGCTGGAACTGAAGCCCGACCCGCGCACCAAAACGCCGACCGAAGATCTGCAGAAACAAGTTGACCTGGCTGGAAAAATCGTGGCCGAAATATCCGAACTCCACGAGGCGATCGGAGCGGTGCGCGAGGTGCGCAGTCAACTTCGTGGCCTTGATCGCAGGCTGGGGGAAGACTCGCGATATACAACCCTCGTCTCGGCCGCCAAGGAGTTCGACAAGAAGAGCATGGAGGTGGAAGGACAGCTGTTGCAAGTCAATGCCAAGAGCTCGGAAGCGAACCTGAATTTTCCAGTGCTCATCGACGAGCGCCTGCACACCTTACTCTTCAGCGTCGACGCCGGCGACTATGCACCGACAGCGCAGCAGCTTCAGGTTTTCGAGGACCTGAGAAATCAGTCCCTGCCGCTGCTGGCACAATGTCATGACTTGATGACCAAAGACCTGGTAGCGCTGAATGACATGATTAACAAGCAGGGCATCCCGGTGCTGTACGTGCCTCCGTCGCGCGAGGCGCAGTCAGTGAAGGCGGCAGGTGGCGCGAACTAGCAGGGTTGCGTCTTCGGTAGAATGGGCGGGTGCCGCAAGCGACCGTGAACATAGCAAAGACACTCTCCCGGGTTGGATTGTTTTCCGGGCTCTCGGAAGTAGAGCTGGCCTTTCTCACGCAGCGGGCGGTCGCGCGCAAGTTTTCTGCCGGTGAGATGGTGTTCGGTGAAGGCGAACCCTGCACCGGAATGTATGTGGTCGAGAGCGGACAGATCCGTATTTTCAAGAGCTCTGCCGGCGGCAGGGAACAGGTACTCAGCATCGAAAGTGTGGGCGGCTCCGTGGCAGAGTTGCCGGTGTTTGACGGCGGCAACTACCCCGCATCCGTTTCCGCGATCGAGGATTGCACCTTGCTGTTTATCAGCAAGCAGGATTTTCAGGCGCTCTGCCTGGCGCATCCCCGAGTCGCGTTGAAAGTGCTGCGCGTGGTGGGTGCGCGATTGCGGAAGTTGGTCGGAATCATTGAAGAATTATCGTTTACCACCGTGCGTCACCGGTTGGCCGCGTTTCTTGTGCGACTGGCTAAACGGGAAGGAACGCGTACTGCGGACGGGATTGAAATCGCCCTGCCAGCCAGTAACCAGGAATTAGCTTCGCAGATCGGAACGGTGCGGGAACTGGTCTCGAGGAACTTGAGCCGCTTTCAGTCCGAGAAGTTGATCCAGATGGACGGCCGGCGAGTCGTGATCTCCAGTCTCAAAGCCCTGGAGGCCGAGTTGGAAAGCAGTACCCAGTAGCCGGTACCGAGTACCGGGAACCAGCCGCAAGTAGGCTCCCTCTGGGTACTGGGCGCCGGGTACCGTTTCTTCCCGTGACAAAAGTCATCGGCAGGGAGATCGGATTCTCCTAGATTTGAAGCGCAGGCCAGTTTTGCTGCCAGGAGAATGTGATGACGGTGACGATAAGCAAGACGGTTCGCGACTATGCGATCGAGACTCCCCAGACCATCCCCGTATTCGAGAAGTTCGGAATCGACTTCTGCTGCGGCGGAAACCGGCCCTTGGACGAGGCCTGCACGGCCGCCAATCTCAAGGTGGACGAAGTACTGAGAGCCCTGGAAGCGGCTCTGGCCAAGCCGGTCGAGCGGAGCGACAAAGAACTGCAAGCGGGTTCTCTGGCCGAACTGATCGCGCACATCGAGCAAACCCACCACGTTTTCGTGCGGACCGAAATCCCACACATTGAAAAGCTGGCGGACAAGGTTTACGAAAAACACGGCGCAAATCATCGCGAACTCGTGCACATCCGCAGCATTTTTCATGGACTCGCGCAGGAACTGACGTTACATCTAATGAAAGAAGAAAACATCCTGTTCCCGTACATCGAGCGGATGGAAGAATCAGTCCTGCAAGATGAGCCGATTCTTCCGCCACCGTTCGGGACCGTGGCCAATCCCGTGCGCATGATGGAACACGAGCACGATTCCGCCGGCCAGGCGTTGAAAGGCCTGCGCCAAGCCAGCGAAGACTACACTCCTCCTCCGGACGCCTGCACGAGCTACCGCGCGCTGTACACGGCGCTGGCGAATTTCGAGAAAGACCTGCACCAGCACATTCATCTCGAAAATAACGTGCTCTTCCCGAGGGCGCTGGAGATGGAACAGGGCCGCTAGAAGTCTGAGGAGGGTTCGCATTTGTCAGACCGCCCGAAAGTGCGGGCGGTATTTTTGTGCTTAAATTGTCCAAACCTACTCTTGAAAGGGATTTCATGCCATATAGGAAGTTATGGATCGCGCTGGCGATTGTGCTGGTGGCCTCATTTTCGGTGTTAGGGGGAGTAGGGGTAAAGCTCATCAACAATGCGCCGCCCATTCCCAGGGAAGTGGTTACGCCGGATGGCCGCGTTCTGTTCACCGGCGAAACCATCCGTGATGGGCAGAACGTCTGGCAGTCGATTGGCGGGCAGGAAGTGGGTAGCATCTGGGGCCACGGCGCCTATGTTGCACCCGACTGGACCGCGGACTTCCTGCACCGCGAATGCGTTTTGATTCTGGATCAGTGGGCGACGGACTCCGGCGCCGGATCGTACACGTCATTGCCGCCCGAAAATCAGGCGGCACTGAGGGAGCGCCTCCAGTTGCTGATGCGCCATAACACTTACGACGCGCAAAGCGACCGCATTGTTGTTGACCCCATCCAGGCCTCGGCGATCGATCGGCTGACCGCTTACTACGGTGATGTTTTCACCCGCGGCCGCAACGAATACGCCATTCCCCAGGGCGCGCTGCGTGATCCGGAGAAGATCCGGCAGATGAGCGCGTTTTACTGGTGGACGGCATGGGCGGCCTCAGCGGAGCGGCCCGGTACCCATGTGACCTACACGCAGAACTGGCCGCACGAACCGTTGATCGGCAACGCGCCGACGGGCGGCGCCGTGGTCTGGAGCGTGATCAGCTTCGTGCTGCTACTGGCGGGAATCGGCGGGATGGTCTGGTACTTCGCGTCGCAAGAACGCGAGGTGGCGCAGGACTTGTTGCCCGGAAGAGACCCGCTGCTGGGTCTGAATCCGACGCCGTCCCAGCGCGCCACGGTGAAGTATTTCTTTGTGGTGGCAGCGTTATGGGTCGTACAGGTGGCGCTCGGCGCGATCACCGCGCACTATGGGGTTGAGGGATCGAGTTTTTACGGCATTCCGCTGGACCGCTGGTTGCCCTACAGCATCGCACGGACCTGGCATCTGCAGATTGGAATCTTCTGGATCGCGACTTCCTGGCTGGCGACCGGCTTGTACGTTGCGCCGGCGGTGAGCGGCATTGAGCCGAAAGGCCAGCGCCTGGGAGTGAATGCGCTGTTCGGTGCGCTGCTGCTGGTGGTGGTCGGATCGCTAGCGGGCGAGTGGCTCGGCATTCAGCAGAAGCTCGGCAATCTATGGTTCTGGTTTGGCGCACAGGGCTACGAGTATGTAGACCTGGGCCGGCTCTGGCAGATTCTGTTGTTCATCGGTCTCGTCTTCTGGCTGTGGCTGATGTGGCGCGGGCTGGCCCCGGCGCTGCGAAAACGCGACCAGAGCTATTCGCTGCTGCTGCTCTTCGTGATTGCAGCGATTGCCATTCCGCTGTTCTATGCCGCCGGTCTCATGTATGGACAACGCTCGAACCTGGTCACAGCCGAGTACTGGCGCTGGTGGGTGGTGCATCTCTGGGTCGAGGGCTTCTTTGAGGTCTTTGCCACGGTGGTGATCGCGTTCCTGCTGACTCGGTTGAAACTGCTCTCGCTGCACACCGCGACACGAGCGACTTTGTTTTCGACCGTGGTCTATTTGTCGGGAGGAATCATCGGGACGTTCCATCACCTTTATTTTGTCGGGGCGCCCAACGTTGTGTTGGCTCTGGGCGCGGTCTTCAGCGCGATGGAAGTCGTGCCGCTGGTGCTGATCGGATTTGAGGCCTGGGAGAACATCCGTCTGGCGCGTTCCCGGGAACAGCAGATCTGGGTGGCCGCCTACAAGTGGCCGATCTATTTCTTCGTTGCCGTGGCGTTCTGGAATTTTGTAGGCGCCGGGCTGTTCGGCTTCTTCATCAACCCGCCGGTGGCGCTCTACTACATGCAGGGACTCAACACGACACCGGTGCACGGGCATACCGCGCTGTTCGGCGTGTATGGCATGCTCGGCCTCGGGCTGATGCTGTTCTGCCTGCGCGCGCTGCGTCCGGGGAAGGCATGGAAGAATGCTCCACTGTCGTTCGCGTTCTGGGCCATCAACATCGGGCTGGCGCTGATGGTGTTGATCAGCGTGCTGCCGATCGGGCTGATGCAAGCCTGGGCTTCGGTTGAGTACGGCACCTGGTACGCACGCTCGTCAGAGTTCATGCAGACGACATTGATGAATCGTCTGCGCTGGAGCCGCATGTTCGGCGACTCCATCTTCGCGCTTGGCGCCCTGGTGTTGGGATGGTTCGTGCTGGGCCTGTGGACGGGCCATTCCTATGATGAAAGGGGTGAGGTGGCCGAAGGGGAATGGGAAGTCCGCCGTGCACCACTGAGAAGCCCTCAGGGTTCTTCCGCCGACTGAGGAATCGGGAGTCAGGTGGTCAGCGCTTCTGTTGAACGTTGACTACTGACTCCTGCTTTTCGCGAGCCCGCGGAATCCGAATCCTGCCAACCCGTAGAGAATCGCAGCCACAATCAGCAACGCTCTCATTCCCGTGATCAGCGACAGGTTTTCGAGCAGCCCGCCGACTACGGCGCCCAGCATGTTGGCGGCGAGCGCGGCGGCGGGCGAGTCCGTGGCCCGGAATTCCGAAGCGAACAGCAGGCCTGCAAAGAACACGGGAATCGCAAACACAACCGCCGCTACCGATCCAACCCATGCAGCCGGGCCGGGAATCCGGGTGAACGGTGCGAGATAGGCGAAGGCGATGCCCAGCAGGATCCCGGCCAGAATCCAGGATCGGGGCCATGACCTCTTCTGTTTTTCAATCACGAAATTCGCCATGAGGAGCGCGGCCAGAATCGCTCCGATGACGATGCCATTCACCTGCCACGTGGTTCCGAAATACAGCGCCAGCCGGCTGACCACCTGCGTTTCCAGGAGAAGGAAGCCCGCACCCATGCTGAAGAAGAACAGCGACGGGACGCGGCTGCGGGCTTCAGGGATCTGAACGTAGAACGTGGCGCCGAGCAGGATGACCAGAACACTCAGCAGAAAGAAAATGCCTGGAATCCAACGGCCCTGATGGTAGAGATACGGCCAGTCGTCGGTCGTGACCGCAGCAGCGGGCAAATTGACGAAGTCAGGGCGGTGCGCGTTCACGAACTGTTGCAGTGCGCCATCGACCGCAAGTTTCGCCTGTACCTGGTCCGACGCCGAAACCGCAAAACAGGAAGCGTCCGCTGTGTAGGAAGAATGAGCCAGAAACACCGACGGAGCCTTCCCGAACGTCTCGGTAAGCATCTGGTCAAGACGCCGCCCGAGCCAGGGCAGGTTGACCTGGAACTTGATGAACAAAACTCCGTTGGGAGCCAGGAGTGCACGCGCCTCGCGAAACGATTCTTCCGTGTACACGAAATTGTCCAGGCGCATGTTGGAGTAGTCGGAGAGCTGCGTGTGCGAGTCGAGCAGGCCAAAGAGAATCAGATCGTACTGGCCCGTGGCCCGTTTCATGAAGGCGCGCGCGTCGGTGAGGTGCGCCGATACCCGCGGGTCATCGTACGGATGCTCCGGATGCCGGCGACCAAGGCGAAGAATGGTGGGATCGATCTCCACCGCGTCGACGGAACGACTGCCATTGCGCAGCGCGGCAGCGACGTCGTTTCCGCTCCCCGAGCCGACAATCAGGACTCTCGGATTTGCCGTCGTAAAGCGGAAGGGGAGATTGTAGGGATTGTCCTCGGGCCGCTCCGTCAGAAGGCCCGGATGCCGGGTTAGAAAGTCGTGTGAGAGATTGACGATGAGCTGATATCCCGTGTGGTTCACCTTGATGTTGGCGAGCTTGAATTCGCCGTCAGGGAATGACTCGTCCTGATATTCGATCTGCTGGTAGGGAGTCCAGACATTGAAATGGTGGGGAGAGCCTGGATCGAACAGGAGAAGCGCGACCGGCACGGTGGCGGCGGCAAGTAGCAGCCGTTCCCGCCGCCCGGAAGCCAGGCAGGCCATGGTGACCAGGGCGATGAGAAACCACACGATGGGCGGCAGCGCCAGCCATGAGATCGCGAAGAACAGCAAAATGCCTGCCAGGCTTCCCGCCAGGTTCCACGAGTACCCGTAGAGCGGCCGCGGCGCCAGTTCGATCTGCCGGCTGACGGTTTGGCCAAAGGGAATAAAGACGTAGCTGATCAATAACAGCAGGACGGCTGCGACGCCCGCCGCCAGCAGGAATCCGGTCCAGTCGCGAGATGTGCCTGTAACCCAGATCTGAACATCCTGCCCCGCACCCAGCGCGCGCGACAGGCTTTCCATGACCTGAGCGCCGCGCCAGGGAATGCGGACGATGAGAACGAGTCCGATCAGTGCTCGCGCAGCGCTCACCCAGCGTACCGGTTGCCGGGCGAGCGCACAGCCAAGGCCGAAACCGAGGAAGCAGAGCAGAAGTGCCAGGTTCTTTACGTAGGCGAAGATCCTGACCTCGGTGGCGACCCAGCGGATGATCGCGAGCTCGGCAAACAGCGTTAGGGCGCTGACCAGGACCAGCGTGGTGAGGTTCCATCGGTCGGGCAGACCCTTAGGATCAGCAGCCTGATCGGGGCGCTGAGTCCGCACCAGCACGACGCGATATCCGACGAGCACTGCGACCGCGACGAGGGAACCGAGCATACGCCAGATCATGGGCCGGGAGCAGGTCGAAAGAACCGTGCAGCTTATCACGCGAAGGGGCGAGACCCAAGCGGCTGCCGCCAGCGGTCCAACAGGACATATCCCCAAGGCCAACAGGGATAGGAGTTTTCCCGAGCCTCCCTGACCCTTGGGTGCTTAAAGCATCGCGCACCCCTGCCGATAGTTCAGTTCATGGGGGATGGCTGCGCGTGTCTGTGTCCGCGAGCCTGATTCCACAAATCTTCAGAAGGCGAGACGGTAATTCCAACCATGGGGGGCATCGGAACTTCCAATCCGCCGTGCAGGCGCCGCATCTTCGTTGTCGACGAAGACGAGGCCGCCGACGAGTTGACCGTACACGAGGTCTCGATGGATGACTCGGCTGCCCTCGACCAGCGCCGGCGCCACGCGGAGACTCTCCACCACTGGCTGATCGAGCACAATGTATGTCCCTGCAGCCCGCGCAGTCAGGCAGAGACCGCGCTCTCACAAAAAGTCGATGAGCTGAACCGCTCGAATCGTGAGCTGGAACAGTTTGCCTACGTCGCCTCACACGACCTGCAGGAACCCCTGCGCATGGTGGCCGCTTATACCCAGCTTCTCGCGGAACGCTACCGCGGCCGGCTCGACGAAAAAGCCGACCAGTACCTCGGCTATGCCAGCGAAGGCGCCCTGCGCATGCAGAGCCTCATTCAAGACCTGTTGACCTTCGCCCGCATCGATCGCAATGGCGTTACTCGCAGCGCCGTCGATTGCGACAGCGTGCTGAAGGAAGTCCGGCTGAACCTGAGTTCTACTATCCAGGAAATCGGGGCGGAAATTGTCGCGGAGCCCTTGCCCTTGATTTGGGCGGACCGGTCGCAACTGGTGCACCTGTTTCAGAACCTGGTCGGAAATGCCATCAAGTTTCACGCTCAGCGCGCGCCCTCGGTTTTCATCGAGGCGGAAAAACAGGGTGATTTCTGGTTGTTCAAAGTGGCCGACAAAGGGATCGGCATCGCCCCCGAACACATGGAAAGCATCTTTGCCGTTTTTCAGCGTCTGCATACGCGGTCCGAATACCCGGGCAACGGCATTGGGCTGGCCGTGTGCAAGAAAATTGTCGAGTACTATGGCGGGCGAATCTGGGTCGAATCGCAAGTGGGCCGGGGTTCGACCTTCAAGTTCACTTTGCCTGCCTGCACGTCGTGCGGGAATGGGAGAACATGCCCATGACGCCCGTGCCCGAAGTGCTGCTGGTCGATGACAATCCTGCCGACATCGCGCTCGCGCGCGAAGCACTGGAGCAATCGCGCTACCCATGCCGCGTCCGGGAGACCGTCGACGGCGATGAAGCGCTGGCCTTGCTGCGTCGCCAGGGCCGCTTCGCCGATAGTCCGCTGCCGGACGTCGTCATACTGGACCTGAATCTGCCCAAGCGGGGCGGGGAAGTGGTGCTGTCGGAATTGCGATCAGACCCGAGTCTGCGCCAGATTCCGGTTGTGGTCTTCAGCACATCCCGCTCCAATCGCGACATCATCCGCTGCTACCAACTGGGCGCCAACTGCTATCTCAGCAAACCGGGCAACCTGAGTGACTTCCTGTCGACAGTGCAAATGATCGGAGAGTACTTCGGCAGCCGCGGGGCAACTCTGCGAGGAGAATGATGGAACATCCCCAAACTCACGTATTGCTGATCGAAGATAATCCCGGAGACGCTGACCTGGTGCGGCTCCGCCTGGTGGAAGGGAATTCTTCGGTGCGGGTGGATTGCGTGCATCGGCTCTCCGATGCGTTGGCGTCGTTGAGCAAGGAAACGCCTTCGCTCGTCCTGCTCGATCTGAATCTGCCCGACAGCCGCGGCGCCGAGACCTTCCGCAAGGTCATGGAGAAAGCGCCGAACGTCCCGGTGGTTGTCCTCTCCGGCCAGGATGATGAAGGCCTGGCGATGAAGGCGGTTCACCAGGGTGTGCAGGACTATCTGATCAAAGGCGACATCTCCAGCCGGCAATTGGAGCGCGCCATTCGTTATGCCGTCGAACGACAGGCGCTTTTGCGTTCACTCGAAATGGTGCGCAAGCAGCAGCTTGAATTCAAGAACCAGTTTCTGTCACATGTTTCCCACGAGCTGCGCACGCCGCTCACTTGCATTCACCAGTACGTTACGCTGCTGCTCGACGGACTGGCGGGACCGGTCGCGCCGGAACAGTCCGACCACCTGAAAACAGTTTTGAAGAGCGTGAACCAGCTGCACGCCATGATCCGCGATCTGCTCGAAGCCACTCGCGCCGAGAGCGGCAAACTGCGCGTCGAGCCGCGATGTGTCGCGGTCGTCGAATTGATCGAGCAGGCCGTGGCCATGATGCAGCCGGCGGCCCAGGAGAAACAAATCGGCTTGGAGGTAGGGCTGGACCAGCGCATTCCGCTGGTCTATGCGGATCCCGACCGCATTCTCGAAGTGCTGATTAACCTGGTCGATAACGCCATCAAATTCACGCCCGCGCAGGGCTCCATCATCGTCAAGGCCTGTATGGCTGACGCCGATCGGAATTCCGTCTATGTCTCGATCACCGATACCGGCCGGGGCATTGCACCCGAGGCGAGGGCATTGATCTTCGAACGCCTATACCAGGATCCGGAGTCGGTCGACAACAATCGTTCTGGGCTCGGCTTGGGACTGTATATCTGCCGGGAACTGATCCGCATGCACAACGGCCGCATCTGGGTTGCGAGTGAACCGGGACAAGGCAGCATCTTTACCTTCACGTTGCCCATCTACTCGCTTGCCGGATTGCTGGCACCGGTCGTCGTACATGAAGGACGACTGCGGCCATCGTTTGTGCTCGTGCGCGTGGACCTGGAGCCGTTGACCCAGCCTCCGCGGGGGAACTGGCACGAGACTTGGCAGCAGTGCCTGGATACCTTACGGCGTTGCGTCTACCTCGACAAAGACCTGGTTCTGCCGCCCATGGCCGGTTCGGGTACGAGGGAAACATTTTTCGTCGTGGCTTCGACGGACATGGAGCGCGCCCAGATCATGACCACGCGCATCCGCGAGCAGCTCACTCGCCTGGCTGACCTGAAGAACAAGGGCACTCTGACCATTACGACCGCGCCGGTGGACCTGACCGCGCTCACTCCCGGGTTGACCATGGAGAAGCAGGTTGAAGCCGTCGCTGATCGTGTCACCGAAATGATCATGACAACGATGCAAGCAAGTCCAACCAATACGGGAGGGAACAGTGGCAACGAAAGAGACGAAGGATAGTGTGAGACGGAGACCGAAAATACTGGTCGTCGATGACGATCCCGATCTGGTCCGCGCGCTGCGCTTGCGCCTGCGCGCCCACAACTGCGACGTGATCACCGCGGGGGACGGTTACTCGGTGATCGCAACCGCGCAGAAAGAGCATCCTGACTTAATCATTCTCGATCTGGGCATTCCTGTCGGCGATGGCTTTGTCGTTTTGGACCGCTTGCAGAGCAACGACGCGCTGTCCGCGATTCCCGTGATCGTGCTCACGGCACGGGACCCGCAAAGCAGCGAGGCGCGAGCGCTCAAGGCCGGAGCCGCGGCATTCTTTCAGAAGCCGGTGGATAACGAGGAACTGCTCAATGTGATTCGGGTCAGCCTCCCGCACACCAAGTCTCCGGAAGTGCCGATGATGTCTTGAACTGCGGGTTCCGTGTTCCATCGCTCGCGGAGCGCGGGACCCGTTGTTTGCCCGGCTTCAGGAACCTCAGGCGAGGTTCAGCCCACCCATGGGTATTTGGAAAAATCTGTCCTGAAGAGTCGCACTCGGTGCAAAACCCGAGCATCGTCCTGCATCCTACAGGGGAGTAGAAGACCGTAAGGAGCTGGTACTATGCAACGCACATTTCTCGCATCGCTCGCGATGATGGCACTCGCGTTGTTGGCCGTAGCGCAGAACAGCGCGCCTGCGAGCCCGGTCCCACAGTCCGCTGCCTCGCCGTCCAACTCAGCCGGCCAGACGTCCGCCGGAAGTCAGATGCCGGCCGGGACCGTGATCGTCGCGGAGTTGTCGAAGTCCGTGGATGCCAAGAAGGTGAGACCCGGAGACAAGATCGAAGCCAAAACCTCGATGGACCTGCTCTCGCAAGGGAAAGTAGTCATTCCCCGGGAGACAAAGATCATCGGCCATGTGACGGAAGCCAAGGCGCACAGCAAAGACTCTCCTGATTCCATGGTGGGGATTGCCTTTGACCGCATGTCGCTGAAAGACGGCCGCGAGCTTCCGATGCAAGCGGCGATCCAGGCGATCGCTCGTCCGCTGCAGAATCCTGCGCTGCAGGAAAGCGGGCCCATGAACGATAACGGCGGCATGCCCTCATCGGCCCCAATGCCTTCTGGTGGAGGGATGGGCGGAGGCGGGGCACGCACTTCAGCGCCTTCCACTTCCTATCCGAGCGGCACTACCGCTGGTTCAGATGCTCCAGCGGCTTCTGGTGGTCCTGCTCCGCTGGACCCCGCCAGCAAAGGAGTGGTCGGTATGAAGGGGTTGGAATTGAAGTCCGCTGGGCCTGCGTCAGTGATCAGCTCAGGGAAGGATAACGTTCGTCTGGATAGCGGGACCCAGATGATTCTGCGCACCCAGTAGATCGGGAAATACGCGCGATCGGCCGCGTGCCTCGCGTGTCCCCTAACAGACTAGCTGCTCGCGCGTGAGTTTCAGTCCGTTCAGGTTCCCGAGCACGGTCACCGCGATCTGCTCCGTTTGGAAGAACTCATTCGCTGTCTCGCGCAAGTCTTCCGCTGTGACGGCCTCAATGCGCTCAATCAGTTCGTCCAAGCCGTAGAAGCGGTCGAAATACATTTCCTGGCGGGCGAGATTCGACATGCGCGCAGTCGAGGACTCGAGCGACAGCATCAGGCTGCCTTTGAGCTGGTCCTTGGCTCGGCGCAGCTCTTCTTCCGGAACCGCCGCCGATTTCAGATTGCGAAACTCGGCGACCACGGATTCCACTACCTTAGTCGCCGACTCCCGCGAGGTTCCGGCATATACGCACAGGCATCCGGTATCGCGGTAGGGATTCAGATCGCTGTAGATCGCGTAGGCTAGGCCCTGCCGCTCGCGGATATTCTGAAACAGGCGGGAACTCATCCCGCCGCCGAGCAGCGTATTGAGAATGTACGAAGCGAAGCGTTTTTCGTGCGCCATCGGGTGCGACGGCACGCCGAGGCAGATCTGCACCTGCTCCAGCGATTTCTTGTTGCGCAGGTTAATCCGGGCAAAAGTCTTCGGCGACGGGGAATGGAAGCCATTGCTGGCCGGCTCCATCCGCTCGAAGTACTTCGCCACCAGGTCGACGAAATTGTTATGGTCGAGATTCCCAGCGGCGGCCACGATCAGGTTCCCCGGCACAAATCGCCCGTTGTAGTAGCGCGAGACCACGGGGCGCTCGAAGCGTTTCACCGTGTCGCGCGTGCCTAGGATCGGCTTTCCCAGGGAGTGGTCCTTCCAGAAACTCTGAGTGAATATTTCGTGCACAAGGTAATCCGGGCTGTCCTCGTCCATCTTGATCTCTTCGAGAATCACGCCGCGTTCACGAGCAATGTCGGCGACATCGAATACCGGACGAAGCACCAGGTCGCTGAGGACGTCCATGGCCACCGGCAGATGCTCGTCGAGCACCTTCATGTTGAAGCAAATGCACTCTTTGGCGGTGAAGGCGTCCATGTTGCCGCCGATCGAGTCGACCTGGCGCGCGATCGCCTCCGCAGAACGGCTCTCGGTGCCCTTGAACACCATGTGCTCGATGAAGTGCGAGATGCCGTTGAATTCGGCATCCTCATCGCGCGATCCGGATTTCAGCCAGATCCCGATGGAAATCGAGCGGATGTGCGACATCTGCTCGGTGATGAGCGTGAGCCCGTTGGGCAACACGCGACGACGAATGTTGCGGGTCTCTTTCACCATTGCTTTAGACACTTTTGGAAGGGCAACCAGTTCCTACTATTTTCCCACATTGCCGCGTGTTGTAGAGCAAGACGACTAAGTGCCTGCCACTCTTTAACTTACGGGCATTACCCAAGTCGGCGATCCGGCGCTACACTCAGAACAGGTCCAACGGATGCAGACCGCGCCATCCAACTCGCTGATCGGCCTCAACTTCCAGGAACTGACGACCCTGGTTGTGGAGTCGGGCCAGCCCGCCTACCGGGCCCAGCAACTATTTGATGCCGTTTACCGCCAGAGAATTGAGACTCTGGATCAGATTTCCACACTGCCTCTCGACTACCGGGCGCGGCTGGGAGAGCAGGGCTGGTCGGTCGGGCTGCCTCGCATCAGCCGGAAGTTTGTGTCGAATGATGGCACGGTCCGCTATCTAGTCGAACTCGCTGATCGGGAGACCGTCGAGACTGTCTGGATGCCGGACGGGGACGATGGCGAGACCGGCGACGGCAGCGACGCAGGAGATGAATTGGAGTCGCGGGCCACGGGATCGGCGTCGTGGCGACGCGCAACCATCTGCGTCTCAAGCCAGGTGGGTTGTGCGGTGAACTGCCGCTTTTGCCTGACCGCCCTGCTCGGCATCAAGCGCAACCTCTGGGCGGGTGAAATCGTAGGCCAGATTTCCGCCGTGCTCCGTGATCAGGGTGTGAGTCCGCCCGCGCAGCGCGTCAATCTGGTCTTCATGGGAATGGGCGAGCCCTTCCTGAACTATGAGAACTTCATGAAGGCTGTGGCCCTGCTGGTCGAGGGCGTTGGCATCCCGGAATCGCGAATGACGGTTTCGACCGCCGGCATTGTGCCACGCATACATGATTTCGGGAGAGAGGCGGTGCGGCCGAAGCTTGCCATTTCGCTCAACGCTTCCAACGACGATCTGCGCCGCGAAGTCATGCCGCTCAACCGCAAGTGGAACCTGCGTGACCTGATGGATGCGGCCCGCGCATTTCCGCTGCGGGCGCGGGAACGGTTGACCTTCGAGTATGTATTGCTGGACGGCGTAAACGACGCGCCCCATCACGCGCGCGAACTTGCCGAACTGGTGCGAGGCGTGCGCGCAAAAGTCAATCTCATTGCTCTAAACCCAGGAATGGAGTTGCCCTACCGGACACCGGCTCAGGAGCGAGTGCTGACGTTTCAGCAGATTCTGATGGGAGCGGGCATCCCAACGTTCATCCGCCGGCCCAGAGGCCGCGACATCTTCGCTGCCTGCGGTCAACTCAAGAGGACGATCGAGATCGAAGCCGAAAGTTAGGAGTCAGAACGCAGAAGTGAACACCACAAGTTGCGTCGGGCTTCATTTCTGCATTCTGACTTCTAACTTCTCTAGCTTCCCGCCACCGCGCGGCTGGGATGGCCCGAAAAGGACAGCGGACTCGTCGATTTCGTTGCTGCCGGTAGCTCGAGGCGAAACGCGAGATACCCGTCCTGCCCAGATTGCGCCAGAATCCGGCCCCCGTGCTCTTCTACGATCCGGCAGCAGGCTCCGAGGGAAAGGGAAGTTGGTTTCGTGGTTTTCGTGTCCTGCAAGTGATGGAATGGCAGTTCCGCCGAACCGGCGACGCGATTGAATTCTGTTAGCACCAAGTTCCCATTTTGCCAGGTGCGCACACGAAGTGCGGATCGTTCTTCCTGCCGGTTCGAGACCTGCCCTGCCAGGTGCAGACACACGTGCAAGAGCTGGTTGGAGTCCGCAAGAACGGGCGGAATCCCGCTCCCGAGTTCCAGTTGAACCGCGACCGCCTGGACTTCGAACTGTGGCATCAACAGACGAAGGGCGGTTTGTATGACCGAGTTCACGTCGATCCCGGACAAGCGTGCAGGAGACTGCCGGACGAAGGTCAGCAGGCTGGCAACCAGAGTCCTGGTGCGACGCACCTGCGCAGCGATACGCTCAGCCAACATCTGCTCCGAGGGAGGCAGAGCAGAGGCGTTCAGTAGATCGGAATATCCCAGCATTGCCGTGAGCGGGTTGTTGATTTCATGGGCCGCACCGCCTACCAATTGGCCCAGGGACGCCAGTTTTTCCGATTGAATGAGCTGAGACTGCAGCGTCTTCAAATTTTCAAACGAACCCCGTGATTTCTCCAACAGCGACGCCAGTTCGCCCCCGAGCAGTCTTTGGCGAAGGAACACCAGCGTTCCCATGACGATCATCGCAACCAGGCTCAGCGTGCTGCGAAGATTCTTGACCGCGGGCGGGCAGTCCCTTTCCACCTGCGCATAAAGCGCGAACCAGGGCAGACTGAACAGAGCGAGCATGCTCAGCCGCGTAATCCAGACTCCCAGCAATGGTTGTGAAGGTCTTGAGTCATTAACGTGGAAGCGAGCGGCAAACTTGCCCAGGATGGCCAACCAGGCCATCGAGAACATGAGCGGAATGTCGTAAATGCTGCCGCTGTAGTACGTCTGATGAGCGATGGCGTAGTTCGCGACATAGGAACTCGACGCGTACAGCGCGCTGGCGCCCAGCAGATTCGCATAAAGAAAGCGCCAGCCGCCATGCGACTGATAGGTCAACATCCCAAGCGCCATCAGCAGCACCAGTTTTTCGGTCAGGTAAGTCACGTTGAAGTTGTTGCTGTACGCCGGTTCGTTGACGTGCACCGTTTGCCACGGAATCACCGCGTACACGTACAGGAACACCCACCAGATCAAGAGAAGGGCGAAATCCAGCATGCGCAGCCGGGCATCGCGATCGTCCTCCCCTAAATGAGGAAGAAGTGCGAGTGCCGCCATCATCGGCACCAGGTGCAGAAACAGGACAATGTCCCCGAGAAACGGGTTGGGAACGTCCTCGTGTCTGAGAACCTCAAAGTAATTCCACATTCCCTGATAGCTGAGCCAGAACAGCATGCCCAGGCTCATGAGAATCCAGAAACCGCGGCTACGACGTTGGGGAGTCCAGGATGGAAGACAATTGGGGAGAAAGGCAGCTGTGGCGATGAGCAGTAGTGTTCCTTGAATCAGGTCGCTCACGATGGTCAGGGGCGCGCCCTCCCGCATGAGCAGAGACACCGTGACCTGAGCAGTGATAAGGCTGGTCAGGCCAACGATCCAGAGTTTGTCGCGCGCAGGCAAGCAGAGATCCGGCCTCCATTCTAGATTGCGGGCGCGGCGGAAAGCGATTACTACGGTAATGCCAAGTCAGAATGCAGGGGGAAAACAGAAAACGTTGGGCGACGGTCATTTTTCTGTATGCGGCCTTCTGACTTTGGCCCTGACCGGACAGTTCTGGAGTTCCTTCTCAATTGACCTTAGAATGAGGCACGCAAACGCGAGAGTCCCTTTGACCCGTCTCATTCCTCGATATCGCGACCTTTGGCGATTCCGCGCACCGCTCACTGCGGGCGAGATCCGGCGCACCGAACGCTGGCTGGCCACCGCCCGAGTCGCCTTGACCATTGCCGCGCTGGTGGCGCTGTGGATGGAACCGGTGCGCGGTGTCGCGTATTCAGGATGGCTGTACTGGCTACTGACCGTCTACCTGGTGCACGCCGTCGTGGTGATGCTGCTGGTACGCTTCCGGCACAATTCGACCCGCGCTTTTCGCCTGGTCGTCCATGGTGCCGACATCGTGTGGCCGGTGCTGATCTCGATGTTCACGACCGCGGAGCAAGGTCCCTTTTTTCTGTTCTTTGTCTTCGTGATGGCCGCCGCGGCTTATCGCTGGGGACTGTGGGAAACGGTCGGCACGTCTGTGGTGGCGGTGATTCTTCTTTGGGCGCAAGTGCTCGCCTTGAGAGTCGGCTTGGGCCATCTGGTCGACTCCTGGTTGAAGATATGGCATCTACCCGCGCTTTCTCCGAGCGTGCGGGAGTCCGACCCGCAACAGCTCTTCATGAGTTCCGTCTACTTGATGGTGCTGGGACTGTTGCTCGGGTACATGTCCGAGAACGAAAAGAAGTTGCGGGCCGAGCGCGCAGTCGTCACACGCGTTCTCAGTTCCGCTCGCGTCGAAGCGGGTCTCACCCATACCTTGCAGGAGATTTACGGAGAGTTGCTCAGCCTCTACGGAGCGCGCCGGGTTTTGAGCGCGTCGCAGGAATCCAACAGTTATCGCGTGTTTCTTGCCGAGGTCAATCGCAACCCCGAGGGCACACCCATTCTGCGTTGGCGCGATGCCTTACCGGAAACGGAGACATCCTATCTATTTGATTCGCCCGCCGACGCGTTTTATGCGCAACGGCATGCGAAAGGTTTCAGCCTCGTCGCACTGGAAGGAACTGGAAAGCGTGTTCGTGAAACGGAGACGGGCTCTCTCGATCGTTTCGGGCGTGTTGAGACCTTCCAGTCGGTGGCCTCGGTCGGATTTGGCTTCGGGCGTGAGTGGTCGGGTCGCGTTTACATCTTGGACCCTGAAATGATGGGCGACCCGGAAGAGGAGTTACGGTTTTTGCAGGAATTCGCGCAGCAGGTCGGCCCCGCCGTGTACAACGTGTACCTGATGCGCCGGCTGCGTGAGCGGGCAGGCGCCGTGGAGCGCGCCAAGTTCGCCCGCGAGTTGCATGACGGAGCCATTCAATCGCTGATCGCGGTTGAGATGCAGCTTGATGTCGTTCGCCGCCAATCTGGACAGCAGCCTGTGGTCGTCAGCGAACTCACTCGCATCCAAAAACTGCTGCGCGAGGAAGTTCTGAAGCTGCGCGAGCTCATGCAGGCGATGAAGTCGTTTGAGGTTGATGCCGAGCGGTTGCCTGGATTTGTCGCCGACACGGTAGAACGATTCCGGCGCGAAACCGGCATCTCTGCGGAGTTCGTCAGCGAACTGGAGAGGATCGACCTGCCCCAGAAGGTGTGTCGTGAACTCGCTCGTATCGTGCAGGAGAGTCTCGTGAACGTGCGCAAGCACAGTGGCGCCCGCAATGTCCTGGTGCGGTTGGCACAGCGCGCCGGCAATCTGCAGCTCACCGTCGAAGACGACGGCCAGGGGTTTCCCTTTTCGGGAAAATTGTCGGAGCCGGAGCTGGCCAGCACCGGAAAAGGTCCAGCCATAATCCGAGAACGAGTACGATTGCTGGCAGGCGAACTCACGATAGAATCAAATCCCGGACACGGTGCCCGGTTGGAGGTCCGTATTCCTCCACCCCGAAAGTCGAACCATGGATAGACACGGTCATCCCATTCGCATTGTGATTGCCGACGATCACCCGATCTTTCGCGACGGGTTGCGGCGCTTGCTCGAAACCGAATCGGACATGAAGGTTGTGGGCGAGGCCTGCGACGGCCGCGAGGCAGTCAAGCTGGCGACCGAGATCAAGCCCGATATCCTTCTTCTCGATCTGGCTATGCCGCATCACACCGGACTCGATGCTCTGCGCGATCTCAGCACCAGCAGCGGGGCGGGATCGGTGCGCATCATCCTGCTGACGGCTGCCGCTGAGAAAAAGCAAGTGGTCGAAGCGTTACAGCTGGGAGCTCGCGGCGTGGTCCTCAAGGACTCAGCGACCCAGCTCCTCCTGAAGAGCATTCATGCCGTCATGTCTGGCGAATACTGGGTCGGGCGCGACAGCGTCTCCAATCTGGTGCAATACCTGCGCAACCTGATGCAGAGTTCCAGTGAGGAGTCGAAGCAGAAGAAATTCGGCTTGACGCCGCGCGAACTGGAGATCGTCTCGGCGGTGGTAGCCGGCTACGCCAATCGCGAGATCGCTGAGTATTTCAAGATTAGCGAAGACACGGTCAAACACCATCTCAGCAATATCTTCGACAAGCTGGGAGTTTCCACTCGCCTGGAATTGGCTTTGTTCGCGGTCAATCAGGGCCTTCCGCTCAAAACGATTGTGTAATCAGTCGCTTAGGGCCAGTAAGGGATCGGGAAATCGGACAAGGCACGAAAGTGCCATATGGAGTCACTGCTGTGCTATTGGGGAGAAGGTGCCTCCCGGGATACGCTACGTCAAGTCGACAAACGGGTGTTTCTGTGTGCGGGAGAGTAGCCTGCGCCCGAATGTCGCGTTTGGGGGTTTAAGACAGTGATCGCAACTATTCGTCAATTATGGAACGAGGATCACGGGCAGGACGTTGCTGAGTACGCGGTAATGCTGGCGGTAATTCTGGTGATCGTCATTGGTACCGTCCGGCTGATCGGCGGCAACGCCAATAACGTGTTCTCGCAAGTCCAGAGCCAGTTGTCGAACTAGCGGAACTTCACCTCCGCTGTCCCCTCCCGGCAGCGGTCCCCCCACGTTCCTTCCTATCCGTGGGACCTCGTCTCAAGATCCATCCCCCGAATCCCAAGTTATCTCCACACAGGACAGGCCTACCCGGCGACCGAGCACAGTGGCCGGCCGAGACAAATGTTCTTATTGGCCGGACGGCGTTTGCGTTGCCTTGTCTGGAGCGGGCTTGGTATCCGGAGCGGGCGGCGGCGGCGCAGCGGCGGGGATCGTTTGTGCCGGCACTGCTGTCGCCAGTCTCGTCAGGAACGGGAAGAACGGCGTAACTTCAAAAGGCATTTTTTCCGCGGGGGAATTCAGCGCCACGGGCTTCGTCTTGATCAACTCGAGCCGGTTGTTCCAGGGGTCGATCTTTACCCGCCCGCCCAGGGGCAGCGCAGCGACCTGATCGACTTTTTTCAGATCAAATTGCGGAGAGGCGGTCATCAACGTTGACATCCGGATGGCATCGCCATTCACGAAGCTATCCCCAAGATGGGGTCGGATCAGATTCTTGAGTTGAGGGCCGCGCGCCTGCACGGCTTTCAGGAACAAGCCGGCAGTTGCCATCTTCTCCTTGTAGGGAGAGTTGTTCAGCAAATCGAGAGCTTTCTTGTCGGCGGCTTCTTCCTCACCCTTGTCGCGGCCAAAGTCCATCCGCTCGAACGTCCGCTCGTCCGGAAAAAACATGCGATCGTTGAAGGCGAGCTTGGTGTTCAGTTTGTGTCCGAGCACGATGTGCGCCAGTTCGTGCGTTAGCACCATGGCCAGCGACGCCTCGTCGGGCAGGACGTCGACCATACCGCGGCTCATCACGATCGTGTGTCCGATGGTGAAAGACTCCAGCGGAGTGGTCATCAGAACGCGGCATTTCACCTCGGGCTGGATATCGAGGTTATTGGTGATCATCACGTTATTGACGACCGTCTGCAAAACCTTGTCGATTTCACCTTCAGGTGCGAGCAGGCCGATCTGTTGCAGGCGATCGATGACGTTGATCTCGGCCTGGCGCTCCCAGGCGCGTTGCGCCTCGATCGGGGATGCGTCCTGCGCTTTCTGCGCCTGATCCTGTACCGGTTGGGGCGCGTCGACGGTGATATCGGTAAACTCCGAACTCCGCCGGAAATCCTTCAGGTTGTAACCCCAGAGGCGAGTCTGCGCCTTGTAGTGAAGAGTCTGACCGAGCCGGTATTTAAGATCGGATTCCTCCGAGTACACAAAGGCTGGCAGCCACACCCCAGGACGCATGTTCAGCCGCCAACTATCAAAATGCAGATAATAACTGCCGCGCGGATGAGGATAGTACGTGCCGTTGAATCGAACGATGTTGTAATCCTGATCCTCCACCCAGATGCGGCCGAGAAATCGCCCTTTGCCCGCGTCTTTCTTCGGAGCAACGTCGACTACGATGCAGCGCACTTCTCCCAGGAATTCACGCCGGACAAATGTAAAGTCGTAATACTTACGCTGGAAGTCTTCATCCATCACCACCATCTGCGCGAATCCGAGCGGCAGGAACTTCATCGTATAAACGCTGCTCAGCTTGCCGAGCATGCGTTTTCCCAGCCCGCCAGTGGTCGGCGAAGAGAAGGTGCGGTCGTCGGTGCCGCTCGTCATATCCAGGCGGCCTAGAAAATACAGGTCGCTCTCCGGCACCGCCGCGCCGATGTCCTTATCCTCCTTCAAATTCTGGAGGTACGTTTCCACCAGCGGATGCAGTTGGCGCATCTGGGCCATAAAAAAGTGTTCGCGTTCCACGGCCCGGTCGATCACCTGATCGAAACTGGCGGCAGCCGTCGTGGCCGGCTGGGCGGTCGTGTCGCGATTGGAGAGTTGGGGTGCGGGCGTCGCCTCAGTTTGCGCAATCAGCGGGACGGCGAAGAGACATGCAACGGCGAGAACAGCGAAATGGGGGCGCAACATATTTTTTCGCTTCATTTCTTCTTAAGATGCAAGCTGGAACAGGATGTGCAACACTGCCTGAAAATCGGCGGGCTGACCATCCTTCAGTGCCGGCTTGAACTGAATCTTCTGCGCGGCCTGAATGGCGGATTCGTCCAGGCCGTGGCCCAGACCCTGCACGATGCGCTCCACTTGCACTTGTCCGCTTGCCGTGAAGACGACCTGCAGCAGTACCTCACCTTCAATTTTCAGGCGTTTGCCTTCTTCAGTGTAAACCGGGCGGGGCTTGAATGTGATCTCGGCCGGAATAGTTTTCACAACCGGCTCGGGCGCCTTGGTCCGGGGCGGCGCCGGAGCGACGACGTCGGCGTCACCGAAACCGCTCTGTCGCACGGTTCCGCGCGACGCAGAAACCCGGCCGGAATTGTCGCCCGTGGCCACTCCGTTTCCGAAGCCTGCGCTGGCGACGACGCCACGAGCGCCCTTCGATCCCCCTGTACCATTCCCATAGCCCGGCCCGGCAGGCATGTCAAAGGAACCCAACTTGGCGATGGTGATCGGTCGCCCATTATTCTCGCGCGAAGGCACGCCGCTTGGATCGCCCATGCCACCTGTCTGTACCTTCTTCGGGTCGGCCGCCATAGTGGGCGTGGCTGAGCTTCCAGTCGAGAATACGTTCGTGCGAACCAGTTGCTTGGGGATCGCCGGCTTCATCTCTGGAATCGGTTCGAGCTTCGCTGCTAGCTGCACCTTGGGAGCCTGGACATCAGGAGTTTCAGGCTTCTTGGGAGCCCGCAGTTCGGCGGGAACGCGCAGTGCTTCCGGCCGTTGCGCCACGATCTCAACTGGTTTAGGCAGCTTCGGGGTCGGGAAGTTCCGCACTGGAGCCGGCGTCTGCGGCACCGGAGGCGGCGTATTTACCAGGCTAACGAAGTGGTAGTCATGCACCGGCATGACGAGAATCTGCGGGTAGAGAAGTGCCGTAAGCACAAAAAAAGCCACGACCAGCGACTGAATTCCATAGCCGACAATGAACTTCTCCCAGGGGGTGCGAGATTCGGGAAGAAGGCCTAGGGTCAACTGCGAAACCTGGGATTCCATGATCACTACCTCACCTGGCTAGCCTGAGACGCGCTGGCCACAATGAATTCCCCGACACGAATGCCAATCGTGGGCATTCAGGGCAACCTGGAGACGGGCCGGGGAAGCCATTTCTACCTCGTAGTTTGCACGCCGAAGGCCACTTCTGACCGCTGCTCTTATAGGTAAGATGCTGGTGAGCAGCGACTTATGTCTGGAAAACTGTATCCTATCACTCCCCAAGTGCACCCTTGCAAAATTTTTCCTATCCCTGAAAGGAAAATTTGGGAGGGGGGATTGGAAGAAATTGCCGGAAAGGCTGACGAGGGAATTTTCACCTCTGGTGACCCACGTCCTAGCGAGTCACCAGACTCCATGCTACTTTGGCCGCCGCAGGCTCCCTGAGCCGAGCCTGCGGAAAGACTCATAAAAGCAAGCTGGAAATCAGGAGGCAACGATGATCACAGGACTCAGGAAGGCGGGTCTGCTATTGCTGCTTGCGGCAACTCCACGACTCGTGCCAGCGCAAACCTACAGTCTGCTCTATTCATTTTCCGGCGTGCCGGATGGTTCAGATCCAGACTCTTTGATCCGCACATCGGCGGGAGATATGTACGGCACCACCGGATCAGGAGGGGTCTACAACCAGGGAACAGTCTTCAAGCTGGACTCCAGCGGTAATGAGACGGTGCTTTACAGCTTCACAGGTGGATCTGATGGGGGGGGGCCGGTCTCTGTCATCCGATACGGGGGAAAGTTTTATGGAACGACCTACAGGGGCGGGGATTCCGACTTAGGAACCATATTCGTCTTGGATCGCAAGGGCAAGGAAACCGTACTCCACAGTTTCTCTGGAGTTCCCGATGGAGCGTCCCCGTACACTGGTTTGGTCCGAGACCCTGGCGGAAATCTGTATGGGACTACTTCGAGAGGGGGAACCTCAAACCGCGGAATGGTTTTCAAGCTGGATCCAGCCGGGAACTTCACCATTCTGTACAGTTTCACGACCGGTAACGATGGACTGTTTCCGAATTCTCTGATTCGGGACTCCTCCGGCAATCTCTATGGGACAACCGACCAAGGCGGCGGTCAATTTCGCCAAGGTACTGTTTTCAAGCTGGACTCCGCCGGGAGAGAAACAGTGCTCTACAGCTTCTCCGGAGGAACGGACGGCGGATATCCTACCGGCGTCATTCGGTCCGGGGGCAAGTTCTACGGCACGACAGTGAGTGGTGGCGACATCGGCCTCGGAACCGTCTTCGTGCTGGATAAAAAAAACAAGGAAACCGTCCTGCACAGCTTTTCGGATATCGACGGAGCATTTCCCGGGTTTGGCGTGATCCGGGATTCGGCGGGCAACCTGTACGGCACGACGGAAGTCGGTGGTACCTATGAATTCGGCGTAGTTTTCAAGTTAGACAAAACAGGCAAAGAGACCGTCCTCTATAATTTTACTGGGGGAAACGATGGAGGCAGTCCGGCATCAAACCTGATCCGAGACTCGGCCGGCAACCTCTACGGGTATGTCAACGGCGGGACTTCAGGTGCCGGAGCTATTTTCGAGCTGACTCCATAAGTATTTTCCGGTCGCCTCGATCTCCTACAGGACCTACCACCGCAAGGTGGGCAGCGGTCCATTCATCGATCATTGTTGCCCGTGAACTGAATCGGTGGAATGAGGCGGAAACTAAAGACCGGACTGCCGAACTACTCGACCTCTTCCTCCGTTTCCTCGATCTTGATGCGCAGGGATTTGAGGAACTTCAGGTCCTGATCGCTGATCCTGAGTTCAGCGTTGGTGCCCAGTGTGGAAACCAGGGACGTCTTATCGGTTTGGGGTACACCCTGCTTGCTGACACCGATGGTGGCTTCGAGTACCAGAAAAATGTCGTAGCCGCCTTCCTTGATCCGCGCGACGACCTCGGAAATGTGCTCCGAGTCGGACAGCGACTCGTTGATGGCTTCGCCCAGCTCCTTCATGAGTTGCTTCAATTGAGGATCCACGAAACCCCCTTGCTCCCAGACCCGCGCGGACGGGGATCACAGCCATATGTGATATGCCCCGACAGTATTGTACGCCCGGTCACTGCTAAAATCGACCCGTGGCGAAGGTCTCTACCCTGAGGAAGGTCGGCATTGCCGCGCGCGTGGCGGCGCGCCAGGCCGGTGCGACCCGGATCGGCGGTGCCGTGCTCCGTGGGGCGCAGGCCGCCTTCGGTTCCTTCAGCCGCATTCTGCACCAACTCTGGCTGGAAGTGACCGGATTCATATTTTTAGTGCTGGCCGCTGTCGGCGCCACGGCCGGCTTTCGCGAATACGCAAAGTATCAGGCTGGCGAGTCGTCGGGTCTCGGACGCGTGATTCTGGCGGCGTGTTTCACGATCACGTTCGCCTGGTTCGGAGTGAGTTCGTTCTGGCGAGTGCGCAAGAAGAGCTGAGGGCGCGGGTGATGCTCGGAGAAAGCTTGAACCACGAAGGACACGAAGTTCCACGAAGGAAACCAATCACGTTCGTGGACCTTCGTGTCCTTGGTGGTTAGAGGGTTTCACCATGGCGGAAACCAGCAAGACCGTCGATCCGGTTGCGAGATCTAAGGCGGGGTCATCCGACCCGCAAACTTCCTCCCACATTCCTGTCCATCCCCTCTACACGCCCGCGGACGTTGCCGGGCGGGATTACGACCGCGACATTGGTTTTCCCGGAGAGTTTCCCTTCACCCGCGGCGTGCAGGCGACCATGTACCGCGGCCGTCTCTGGACCATGCGTCAGTACGCCGGCATGGGAGACGCCGAAGAATCCAATAAGCGCTACAAGTATCTGCTCGCCAACGGAACGACCGGGCTTTCCGTAGCTTTTGATCTACCCACACAGATCGGTCTCGACTCCGACAATCCCCTCTCTATGGGCGAAGTCGGCAAAGTGGGAGTCGCGATAGATTCCATCGAAGACATGCAGCGCCTGTTCGACGGCATCGACCTGACGAAGATTTCGACCTCGATGACGATCAACGCCACCGCTTCGATCCTCCTGGCCCTGTACGTGGCCGTTGCGAAACGGCAAAGCGTAGAGATCCGCAAGCTCTCGGGCACAGTGCAGAACGACGTGCTCAAGGAGTACATCGCACGCGGAACATACATCTATCCGCCGCAACAGGCGATGCGCATCATCACCGACCTCTTTGCCTGGACCAACGACAACGTCCCCGAGTGGAACACGATTTCGATCTCCGGCTATCACATGCGCGAAGCCGGCTCGACCGCCGTGCAGGAAGTCGCTTTCACCCTCGGCAATGGCATGGCTTATGTGGAAGCCGCCATTCGCGCCGGACTCGATGTCGACAAGTTCGGCCCGCGCCTGAGTTTTTTCTTCAACGCGCACAGCAATTTCCTGGAAGAAGTGGCCAAGTTTCGCGCCGCACGCCGCATGTGGGCGAAGATCATGCGCGACCGCTTCCATGCGAAGAATCCGAAGTCCTGGATGCTGCGCTTCCACACTCAAACTGCCGGATCCACGCTCACCGCGCACCAACCCGAGAACAACATTGTCCGCACTGCGATTCAGGCCATGGCGGCGGTACTGGGTGGCACGCAGTCGCTGCACACCAACTCGTTCGATGAAGCGCTCGCCCTGCCAACAGAACAATCGGCGCGCATCGCTCTGCGTACGCAGCAGATCATCGCGTTTGAGTCGGGCGCGCCGCAGACCATCGATCCGCTGGCCGGGTCGTACTACGTCGAGTCCCTGACCAACGAGATCGAGAAGCGCGCCAGCGAGTACCTGGCGAAAATCGAATCCCTCGGCGGTATGCTCAAAGCCATTGAGCGCGGATACGTGCAACAGGAAATCCAGAACGCCGCCTACGAGTACCAGCAGGCCGTCGACCGCGAGCAAGCAATCGTGGTCGGTGTGAATCGCTTCCAGGTCGAACAAGAGCGCAGCGTACCCATCCAGCGCATCGACGAGACGCTGGAACGCAAGCAGGTCGAGCGGGTGCGGGCGGTGCGGGCGAAACGCGATCCGAAGACGTGGCAGGCCGCGATTCAGGCGGTCGAGGACACAGCCCGCGGCGGCGAAAACCTGATGCCGCGCATTCTCGCCGCGGTCGAGGCCAACGCTACGGTCGGCGAAATTTCGGATGCCATGCGGCACGTGTACGGGGAATACAAGGAAGCGGTGGTGATCTAAAGCGCAAACGAAGACTACCTACGTACCAACTACGGGCTACCGACTACCGACTACCGACTTCCGACTACCGACTTCCTCATAACCGGCCTCGTCTTCGACCTCCTCGCCACCTCGACAAACCCCGCGTTCTCGAATGCCGACGCGAATCCAGTCCATGCAAACACATCCGCCATTTTCCCCGACTTAGGGTCTTGCGGGTAGCCCTCGACAATCTTCGCACCCCGTTTCCGTGCATACTCCACCGCACCTTGCAGCAACTGTGCAGTGATGCCTTTCTGCCGGAATTCCTTCGCGACAAAGAAACAAGGAACCGACCACACCGGCTGATCGTCAACCGGTTCGAGAATGCGTGAGTTCTCCAGAACGACAAAATCCTGTCGCGGTCCAACCGCACACCAGCCGACAGGCTTATCTCCGTCGTAGGCCAAGACGCCGGTAGGATCGCCTGCTTCCACGATCTTCCGTAGCGCTCGCCGGTTTTTCTCTCCCTTCTGTTTCTCCCAGACCGAGCGTCGCAGCCGCCAATACATGCACCAGCATCCCGCGCACGCCCCCTTGGGGCCAAACAGCTTTTCCAGGTCTGGCCAGTTCTTTGGCGTCAGTGGCCGGACCTTCAAAGTTTTGGGCCTAGCCATTCGCTACTCCGGCGTGATTCGAATTTCATAATGCTCGGACTTCACGTCGTAGCGCGAAAGAAGTGCGTGCGCCTTCGGGTGGAGGACGGCGGTCTGGTAATCTGCCCCGGCGAAACGCCGCACGGCATCAAGCGAAGTGAACAGAGTGATGGTTACAAATTCAACTTCACCATTTACATCGCGCCGCATCAGGTACGCTCCCTGTGAACCCTCGATCCGGCGAATACTGGGAAACATGTCGTCGCGCAGCAGGTTCTCATAGGTGTTGGCATTCTCCGGTTTGGTCCAGCCATGCCACACGCGAGCAATCATTGCTTGCCCTCCAGCGAAATTTTTCTGCAATACAAGTATTGCTATCGGCGAAGGGATTCGCAATCGGGCAGACTGATTCAGCTTGTGGAGAGAGAAGGGGACGGATCAGTGAGGTTCCACGGTGAGGGCTAGTCGGCCGGCTTGTAGTCGCAGGCGGTGCGACAGGCTTCGCAGTACAGCAGTCCGTCGGTACAGAGCCGGATGTCCAGTTGGGATTGGCATAGAACGCAGAACTTTTCGCACCAGCAGCGCGATTCGATCTGTTCGCACTGAGCGCAGCGAATCTGCCCCGACGCTGGTGTGGCGGACATAGTGAGATTCTAGTGCGAGACCCGCGATGGAAGAACATGACGATAGTCACTGCCTACAGAGGGCGAGTCTCAGGTTTCAGGAAGGCCGATTTTGCCGCCGTGTGTCTGCCCTGTGACCTGACTCCCCAGACCTGACACCTGACACCCGCCGTGTTAACTTAAATAGTTCAACACTCCGACAGCCCAGCCACTGTCTGACCGAGGTCCATTCTTGTCCGTTGTCCAGGCGACGCCGCCCATGGTGCGCAAGACCAGTCTGAACGCCGTCCATCGCGCCCTGGGCGCCAAGATGGTCGAGTTCAACGGCTGGGACATGCCGGTCGAATACCCTTCCGCGATCGGCTGCGGCATCGTCGCTGAGCACATGGCCGTGCGCACCGGTGTGGGCATCTTCGACGTCAGTCACATGGGCGACATCCGCCTGAGCGGCCCGGGCGCGCTCGACGCCGTTCAGCACATCTCCATGAACGACGCCTCGCGGCTGGCAATTGGCCAGGCCCAGTACTCTGCGCTGCTGTATCCCGAAGGCACGTTCGTCGATGATGTCATCGTCCATCGCCTGGGCGAAGACGACTACCTGCTCGTCATCAACGCCGGCACGCGCGAGAAAGACTACAACTGGGTCCGCGACAGCACCCGTCAGTTCAAGTGTCGCGTCGAGCATCTCTCCGACGATTTCACTCAGATCGCGATCCAGGGCCCGAAGGCCGTCAACGTCCTGCAGAAGCTGACTGACGCCGATCTGGGCACAGTGAAGTTCTACTGGGTCACGCGCGGAGCGGTCTGCGGACTACGCGAAATCCTGATCGCCCGCACCGGATACACCGCGGAAGACGGTTTCGAAATCTACATTCCGTCCGATGAAGTGACCAGCGCCCGGGTGTGGAACGAGATACTGGCTGCCGGGAAGGAGTTCGGGGTTCTCCCTTGCGGGCTGGGTGCGCGGAACACGCTACGTCTAGAAGGCAAGCTACCGCTCTACGGACACGAGATCTCCGACACGATCAATGTCTGGGAAGCAGGCCTCGACCGTTTCTGCAAAATGGAGAAGCCGGAGTTCATCGGCCGGACAGCTCTGGAAGACGCGAAAGCGGCAGGGGTGAAGAAGACCCTGGTCGGACTGGAGATGATCGATCGGGGCATTGCCCGCGATGGTTACAAGGTTCTGGATTCGTCCAACCGCGAGATCGGTTATGTGACCAGCGGATCGCCAGCACCGTTTCTCAAGAAGAACATCGCGCTGGCATATGTGCCGCCCGAGCACGCCGCGATTGGGAATTCCGTGCAGGTCGAGGTTCGTGGTCAAGGAGTGAAGGCGCAAGTGGTCCCGACGCCGTTCTATAAGCGTCCGAAGAAAGCTTAACCGCAGGAAGCTGCGAGCCACGAGGTGCGAGCGAACAGCGAATAGCGAACGACGAACAGCAAGGAGCGACAGCGATCATGCCCTATCCCACCGACCGCAAGTACACCAAGGAACACGAGTGGATCACCTCCGACGGCACCATCGGCATCACCCACTACGCGCAGGAGTCGCTCGGCGACATCGTGTTTGTCGACCTGCCCAAGGTGGGTACGGAGATCGCCTCCGGCAAGACCTTCGGCACGGTCGAATCCGTGAAGGCCGTATCGGATCTCTTCGCCCCGGCCTCGGGCACCGTGACCGAAGTCAATGGCACGCTGGCAACTTCTCCCGAGAATGTGAACAAAGACGCGCACGGCTCCTGGATGGTGAAGGTCAAGCTGAAAGATCCCGGCGAGCTGAATGGCTTGCTGTCCGCGGCAGACTACGAGAAATTTGTCAGCGAAGAGGCGGGACATTAGAGGCATTGCAGAGGTTAGATTGCAGATTGCAGAAGTAAAACCCTCGGCCTGCACAACTATCGGTGGCAAGCACGGGTTCAACTTCTGCAATCTGACCTCTTACCTCTGCAATTTCTTTCCACTCTTATGAGATATCTGCCTAAATCTCCGGCGGACCGCGAAGCCATGCTGAAGGCGATCGGCGTCCGCTCGATTGATGACCTGTTTTCGCCCATTCCGGCCGAATACCGGCTGACGCGCGACTTGAACGTTCCCCGGCAGATGGCCGAGTCGGAGATCGTCGACTTCTTCAAGCAGCGGGCCAAAGAAAACGGCGATGGCTACACCAGCTTTCTCGGTGCGGGAGCTTATTTCCATTACCGTCCGGTGGTGATTGACGCGCTCGTGCAGCGCGGCGAGTTCCTCACGTCCTATACGCCTTATCAGGCCGAGTTCGCCCAGGGAACGTTGCAGGCGATCTTTGAGTTCCAGACCATGATCTCGGAGCTGACCGGCATGGACCTGGCCAATGCATCGATGTACGACGGATCGACCGGCGCCGCCGAAGCAGTCATGATGGCCTGCCGGATCACCGGCCGCAGTGGGGCCGTGATCGCCCGCGCCCTTCATCCGGAATACCGCGAAGTGCTGAACACCTACGCGATCCATCAGGGGATTCCGCTGAAGACGGTGGGTTTTACCGATGCGGGACGACTGGATGTGAAGGAATTGCAACAGTCGCTGACGGATCAAACCGCATGTGTCCTGATCCAGTCGCCGAACTTCTTCGGGACCATTGAAGACATCGAGGCGATTGCGGAAATCGCGCACAGCAAGGGCGCATTGCTGATTGTCTCGATTGCCGAGGCAGTCTCGCTCGGAATCGTGGAACCGCCGCGCCAGGCCGACATCGTCTCCATGGAAGCGCAGTCATTCGGCGTGCCGCTCGGTTTCGGCGGACCCTACTGCGGCGTGCTGGCGACGAAAGAGAAGTTTGTCCGCCAGATGCCCGGACGTCTTGCCGGCCAAACGGTCGACAAGAACGGCAAGCGCGGATTCGTTCTGACCCTCGCAACTCGCGAACAGCACATCCGGCGTGAGAAAGCGACCTCGAACATTTGTACCAATCAGGCGCTAGTCGCGCTCATGGTCAACATCTTCATGGCGGTGTACGGAAAGGTCGGCCTGCGCGAACTGGCCAAGCAGAATCTGGCCAAGACCGCGTACGCCGCCGATCAGTTTGCCAAGAACGCGAAGGTCCTGTTTGCGGGAGCGCCGCGCTTCAACGAGTTTGTCGTCCAGACGAGCGAAGACCCCTATGCCATCAACTCGCGGCTGCTGGGACACAAGATTGTCGGTGGCCTGCCACTGAAGAAGTTCTATCCCGAGTTTGAAAACGCTGCGCTATGGTGCTGCACGGAACTGACGACGCGCTCCATGATCGACACCGCCGCAGGACTCGTGGCCGAAAGCGAACGATCCCTTCAGACTGCGAAAGAAACCGAAGAGCAGGAGCTGACGCGGTGACCCTTTCCAACGAATTTGCTTGTGCTGTCTGCAGCGGTGATGGCAAGTGCCCGGACTGCAACGGAACGGGAATCAATACACATCTGAACGAAATTGAACCAACGTGTCGGAATTGCAGAGGAAATGGTGCATGCTCAGCTTGTGGAGGAACAGGAACCACGCTCGCGACGGGCATTCTTGATCTGGGATTGAACAAGTTATGAAGCACATGACCCGCAAAGCCACGCGCCACATCAGCCAGAACGAGAACCTCATCTTCGAGAAGTCGTCGCCTGGGAAGGCTGCCTGGAAACTTCCGCCGCTCGATGTCCCCGAAGTCGATACCAAGGCGCTTCTCGGTTCACAAGAAAGAAAAGACCTCGGCAACATGCCGGAAGTCAGCGAAATCGAGATCATTCGTCATTTCACACGCCTTTCCACCTGGAACTACGCCATCGATCTCGGGATGTTCCCGCTCGGTTCCTGCACTATGAAGTACAACCCGCGGGTAAATGAATTCGTGTCGCGCGTGGAGGGCCTGGCTAACGGCCACCCCTATCAGCCGGAGAAGATCTCACAGGGAGCGCTGCGCATTATCAAGACGTTGAGCGACTGCCTGACTGAAATCACCGGCATGGACGCGATCACGCTGCAGCCCGCCGCAGGAGCCCACGGCGAACTCACCGGCCTGCTGCTGGTTCGCGCCTACCACGAGTCGAAAGGCAACGCCCGCAAGAAAATCCTGATTCCCGATTCCGCCCACGGCACCAACCCGGCAACCGCCGCCACGGTCGGATATGCCGTTGAGAACCTCAAATCGAATGACCGCGGCATGGTCGACGTAGCCGCGTTGGCCGCGCAGATGAATGAAGATGTCGCCGCGCTGATGGTCACCAATCCCAACACGCTCGGCGTCTTCGAGCAGGAAATCCACAAGATCGCCGACCTCCTGCACGCCAAGGGCGGCCTGCTCTACATGGACGGCGCCAACATGAACGCGCTCGTCGGCAAGACTCGTCCGGGCGACTTCGGCGTCGACGTCATGCACCTCAACCTGCACAAGACGTTCTCGACTCCGCATGGCGGCGGCGGACCCGGAAGTGGCCCGGTCGCAGTGAAGAAGATTCTTGAGCCCTTCTTACCCAAGCCGGTTGTGATCACGAAGGCCGATGGCACGCTGGCGTTCGAGTACAACCGTCCCCTGTCCGTCGGACGCGTGCGCGCCTTCTACGGCAACTTCGGGATGTTCATCCGGGCGCTCGCCTACATTTTCGCCAACGGTCCCGACGGTCTCCGCCAGACCACCGAAGACGCCGTTCTCAATGCCAACTACATTCGAAAGGGACTCGAAGGTGTCTACGACCTGCCGTACGACACTCCATCAATGCACGAAGTCGTCTTCAGCGACAAGATCCAGTCGAAGAAGGGCGTGAAGACCATGGACCTCGCCAAGCGCCTGATTGACTACGGATTCCACCCCTACACGACAGCATTCCCGCTGATCGTCCCCGGCGCGCTGATGATCGAGCCCACCGAGAGCGAGCCGAAGGAAGAACTGGATCTCTTCATTGAAGCCATGAAGTCGATGGCGGAGGAAGTCGAGGAGGATCCGCAGTTCGTCCTCGACGCGCCACACAACACACGAGTGTCGCGGCTGGACGAAACGCAGGCAGCGCGGAAGCCGGTGCTGCGGTGGAAGCCGAGCGTATAGGCCGCGCCGCCCCGGCTCCGTGAGGTCCCAATGAGGGTAACCCGAGCGCTCAAAAGTCGACAACCGGTTAAGACTCCGCTAATCAATAGGATAGGCCTCTTCGGCGACGCGAGGTGTTCCTAGCACTGCTCCCAAAATGGAACTTTGCCGCCTGCGCTCATCAAATAGCTGGAGTTTTTGACGAGAAACTCCTTCACGTGCGACTTAGAATATAGCAGTCAGGTTCTGTAACTCCCCCGTCTTAGAACGATATCTGCCAGTCGAAAGGCATCTTATGAAGCCTGTCTCGGTTGGCCGTTTCCCCCACGGCTTTTTTCTACTATTCGTACTCCTACTCGTAACCAGCCACAGCGTCGCACAATTCGCCGTTTCCTCTCTAGCGCCGTCTTCCTCTCGCACTCCGGGCTGTTGCGGCAGCGAAAGCACCGCTCCCACCTTCCTTGGCGTTTACCTTTCCGATGGAAAATTCCGTCCGAGTTCATCTTCGGCCGACAAGGGGAAAGTGCAGTTCCCTTGGTCCGATGGTTCGGGGTTGGGGATTCGACCGGCGGAGGTGCCACGCTTCATCAATCTCCATCCACTGGAACGCGTGGTTGAAAACTACCAGCCTCCGGCCCGCGCGAAGAAGACGGTGCGGCGGCGATTCTTCCTGGCCGGTCTGCGTGACAATCTCGTGACCTTGGTCTACGGCCGCGAGCGGGCTCTGATCGCACCTCAACACCTGACATCTGACTCGCGCGGACGAATCATTGTTTCCGACCCTGGAATTGGCGCGGTTCACGTTTTGGATGGAGCCAATTCCTTCCGCATCGCCGCCGGCGAGAACCACCGACTGCACATGCCGATGGGGGTTGCGGTCGACGGCGACGACAATATCTATGTGACCGATCCGGATCTCGGCGTGATTGTGGTCTTTGACCGCAACGGCGGTTTCCTCCGGGAACTCGGAAGGATCGGGAACGAAACCATGTTTCACCAGCCCACCGGAATCGCGATCGACCGGCAGCATGGTCGTTTGTACCTGCTGGACACCGCGCGCGATGTTCTCTTTCTGCTCGATCTCGAGGGCAACATCCTGAAGCGAGTGGGCAGGGGACGCGGTGTTGGAATCGGGCGGTACGCGGGTGTTTCAGCGCCCATGGATCTGAATCATCCGGCGGAGATCGCGCTCAACCATGACCGGCTGGCCGTACTGGACGCTTCCGGTTCACGAATCCGAATTCTCAATTTGCAGTGCGACGTACTCGCCGACTTCAAGATCCAAACGCCCGCGGGCAGGGAAACCGAAAGTCAGATCGGGCTGGGAATGGATTCCGCTGGCACCGTCTACGTCAGCAGTGCCGGCCAGTCCGCGGTAAGGATCTACGACCCCAGTGGCCGCCCGGTAAGTTCATTTGCTTTCTGGCGAAGTAGCGTGGGCGAATTGAAGATGTCTTCCAGTCTTTGGATAGACTCCATGGACCGGATCTACATTGCGGACACAAACCGTCAGCGAATACAGGTATTTCAAATGCTGATGTCTGTCTCCCAAATGGCTCCGCCTGGCCCCTGAGCAGGATGGGGAAACCTTTGCAGAAGTCCCCCTCCTCTCTACTGAGTCGGTCAGGTCCACTTTGACTTCCCCGATTCCGCGCCCTACCATACGGCTTCCCCCACTTCCGTCCCCGCATGCTTGGCCAAACCATCTCGCACTATCGCATCGTCGAGAAACTCGGCGGCGGCGGCATGGGTGTGGTCTACAAGGCCGAAGACACCAATCTCGGCCGCTGGGTAGCCGTCAAGTTCCTGCCTGACGACGTCGCGCGCGATCCCCAGAGTCTGGAGCGGTTTCGCTTGGAAGCCCGGGCTGCTTCCGCTCTCAACCATCCCAACATCTGCACCATCCATGACTACGGCGATCATGACGGCCACGCGTTCATTGTCATGGAACTCATCGAAGGCGTCTCGCTCGACCACTACATCGCCGGCCGTCCACTTGAGCTCAACACCGTTCTCGACCTGACCATCGATATCGCCGACGCTCTCGATGCCGCACACAGCAAGGGCATCATCCATCGCGACATCAAGCCGGGAAACATCTTCGTGACGAAACGCGGCGAGGCGAAAGTGCTCGATTTCGGCCTTGCCAAGGTGGCCGCGGAATCGCGAGCCGCAACCGCGATCACCGTGGGAACAGGCGGCGCATTCCTGACCAGCCCTGGGATCGCTCTCGGCACGGTGTGCTACATGTCGCCCGAGCAGGCCCGCGGCAAGGAGCTCGATGCTCGTACCGACGTCTTCAGCCTCGGCGCTGTGCTTTATCAGATGACCACCGGCAAGATTCCCTTCGAAGGTGCAACCTCGGCAGTGATCTTCGATTCCATCCTGAATCACGATCCAGTCTCGCCGACGCAATTCAATCCCGAAGTTCCGCCCAAGCTGGAGCAGATCATCCGCACCGCGCTGGAAAAAGACCGTGAGCTCCGCTACCAGAGCGCGGCCGAACTGCGTGCCGATCTCAAACGCCTGAAACGGGACACAACGTCCGGCCGCCAACCCGCAGCCAGCGGTCCTGCGCCAGTTGCCGCTGGTTCACGTGCCTTCGCTGCGGCTCCGTCCGGCAACGTACCTATCGAGCCAACCCCGCCAAAGCGCGGCGTCCCGAGTTTCTGGATCGCTGTCGGCGCCGTCGCCATCTTCGCCGTTCTCGCGCTAGGCACCTACAAGCTGCTGCAGCGTCCCCGCGGCTTCACTCTGCAAAATATGCAGATTACGAAACTGACTGAGAGCGGCAAAGCCGGACTCGTCGCAGTTTCGCCGGATGGCCAGTACGTCGTCTATGTGCTGCGCGACGCCGAGAAGCAGAGCCTGCGCATCCAGAACGTCGCCACGCATTCCGACGTTCAGGTTCTGGCCCCGGAACTGGTCGACTTCACTGGTGTCACCTTCTCGCCCGACGGGAACTACATCTACTTCGTACGATCCGACAAAACCACCGCCCAGTTCCGCTATCTCTATCAAATGCCGGTGCTCGGTGGTGCCGCCCGGCAGCTCATCCGCGACGTGGACGCGACCATTGAGTTCTCGCCCGACGGCAAGCAGTTCGTCTTTCAACGCGGCGTCCCTGAACATCTGTCCGTCGAAGTCCGCATCGCGCAAGCGGACGGCTCCGGAGAGCGCCTTCTCGCCTCCATGAGCGCTAATTCGGTATTTCAGTACGGTCCCACCTGGTCTCCTGACGGCAAGACGATTGCGATCTCGGCCCTCGGGATTGGCAAAGAAACAAAATGGGCCATTTACGCGATTCATGTCGCCGACGGTAACGTGAAACCGCTCATCTTACTCGATGGCAGGTTCGCCGGACGCCCCGTCTGGTCGCCCGACGGAGACGCGGTCATCGCGACGGTGGCCGAGGTGGCGCTTGGTCGCGGTCAGTTGCAGAGCATCAGCTATCCCAGCGGCGAGATGCATCGCTTCACAAATGACCTCTCTTCATACGCAGCCGCGTTGGATATGACGCGTGATGGCAAAACCTTGGCCGCGATCCAGTTGACCCGTGTCTCCGACATCTGGACGGCGCCGGCAGGCGATTCTTCGCAGTCACGCCAGATCACTTCTGGCGAGCAGATCTATACCGCGATCGTACCGGGTCCTGCGGGCAAGGTGCTGGCGTCGAGCGCGAATGGAGACCTGTGGCTGATGAAGCTCGATGGCAGCGAACGTGCGACGGTCGTCCCCCAGGCCGGCAACCTGCTCTCGCTTTCCTCCTGTGGCGACCGGTACCTCCTCTACGACCGCTATGTCGGGGGCAAGATCGAATTGTGGCGTGCGGACGCTGACGGTGCCAACGCCGAAAGGATACTCGACGAAGTGGAATACTCCGACTGCTCCCCTGACGGCAGCACGATTTTCTATGCCATCAAGGACAGGATCTATCACATGCCGGTCGATGGCGGCGCCCCGGTCGAAGTGATGGCAGTTCCGGGCACTCCGCGCGCCTGGCTCATCCGCGTCTCTCCCGACGGCCAACAGTTTGCTTTCCTCTACCAGGAAGGCGATCCAATTCCCGTGGTCAAAGTCGCGGTAGAGTCCATCCAGGGCGGAATCCCTCAGTTCACTCACCGCCTGCCGATTGGCTACGAGCGGCTGCGTTGGGCTCCGTCGGGAAAGGCGATCCAGTACCTGCTGACGCGAAACGGTGCAACCAATGTGTGGGAGCAGCCCCTGAGTGACGCCGAACCCCGCCAGATCACCAGTTTCACCTCAGGTCGAATCTTCGATTTCGCCTGGTCACGCGACGGCAAACAACTGCTGCTCGCCAAGGGAAGCCAGAGCAGCGACGTCATCCTGATCCGCAATTTTCGATAACCGATCCGCCTGCAACAACCACGTAACCGCAGTGACCAAAGTCCAATATTTCCTCCTGTACCTCCCGTCCTTGGTCATACGCCCCAAGGGACTTAGACTTTCAGCAAGATCAACTTAGTGTGCAAGTCTCCTGATCGGGGGGATTACCGTGACCAAATATCTGGCCATGCTGCTTGCTGTGCTCTCGCTGGCCGCTGCGCAAACTCAACCGTATCCGCCGGCACAGTCTGATGCCGTCGTTCGTACCACCAAAGCAATGCATTATCGTCCGGGCGGGTCCAGCAAGATCGGCTTCCAGGGCACGGAACTGATGCAGCGCGGATCCGGTGAAGCGCGGGTTGAGGGCAAGAAGACCAACATCGCCATCGACGCCAAGTTCGAAGGCATGGAAGACGCGACCAAATTTGGCCTTGAATACCTGACCTACGTCCTCTGGGCCGTGTCCCCGCAAGGCCGGGCCGACAACCTCGGTGAAGTCACTCTCGATCACGGCAAGGGCCATGTGAAGGCCTTCACAGACTTTCAGACCTTCGGCTTGATTGTGACTGCCGAGCCGTATTCTGCGGTCACTCAGCCCGGCAACATGGTCGTGATGGAGAACATTTTCCCCGAAGGCAGTGGCGGCGAGGACATCAGCGCCAAGTACGAACTGCTGCGCAGCGGCACTTACTCTGCCAACAACACGCGCATTGAGGGCGCCATCTTCGGCATCGATTCCAAGACGCCTCTGGCACTGTTCGAGGCGCGCAACGCGGCTCGCATCGCTCGCGTAGCAGGAGCGGAACGATACGCCGCATCGATCTACTCCAAGGCCGAGCTGCAACTACGGCAGGCTGAGGAAGCTTACCGTCAGAAACAATCTCGTACCTCGATCGAAGCCGCCGCTCGTGAAGCCGCGCAGACTGCGGAAGAATCGCGCGTCATGGCGGTCAAACAGAAAGCGGAAGAGGAAGCGCAGGCCCAGGCTGCCGCCGACAAGAAGGCCGCCGAAGATCGAGCGCAACGCGCCCGCGAAGATGCCGAAGCGCAAGCCCGAGCCCGTGCCGAGGCTGAACAGGCCCGCGCCGACGCCGAGCGCGCCAAGGCCGAGGCCCAGCAGGCGGCCGAAGAGGCCGCGCGGCAAAGAGCCGAAGCGGAAAAAGCCAAGGCCGAAGCGCAGGCCCAGCAGCAGGCACTTGCGGTCGAAGCGGACAAGGCCCGGCAGTCGGCGGAGGAGTCGCAGAAGCTTCGCCAACAGGCGGAACAGGCAGCGGCGGAGTCGGACCGTCTTCGTCAGCAGGCGGAAAAAGAAAAGCAGGAAATGCGCGCCCGTCTTTTGCAGCAGCTCAACTCCGTGCTCGCTACCCGTGACACCGCCCGTGGCCTCATCGCCAACATGTCGGATGTGCTCTTCAAGAGCGGCAGCTACGAACTGATGCCGGGCGCCCGCGAGCGCCTCGCCAAAGTATCCGGGATCGTGCTCGCCTATCAGGGCCTGCGTCTTGCCGTCGAGGGGCACACCGACAGCATCGGCACTGACGAATACAATCGCCGCCTTTCCGAACAGCGCGCCGACGCCGTACGCGACTACCTGATCCAGCAGGGAATCGGCTCCGACGCGATTACGGCCAGCGGCTTTGGCAAGAGCGAGCCCGTCGCTTCCAACGACACTCCGGAAGGCCGCCAGCAGAACCGGCGCGTCGAACTGGTCGTTTCCGGCAATGCCATTGGCAATGCCGCCGATGCCGGTGCTGGTGGTATGGCTGCGTCAAACTTACCGAAGTGAGTCTTGAAATCGGCCTTCGCTCACATATAGAGGTGACGGCGGTCACCCAGGCGCTGCACCGACGGCGATAGGCTAGCGTGTTGCCGTGTTGCCCTCTGTATGAGCCCACAAAACAACAACGACCGGGCCGCGTGGCTGCAAGGTCCCTCGGCGCAATGTCCTCCACCCTCGCAACAGAACGGCCATCCCTGGCGGCTGGTGCTGCTGGGCGCTCCCGGAGTGGGCAAGGGCACCCAGGCGGATCTCCTGCACCAGCGCCTCAAGGCCTGCCACCTTTCCACCGGGGACGTTTTCCGTGCCGCAGCGACTCGCGGCGAATGCGATCAGTCTCCCGCCATGAAGGCCGCCATGGAGTACATGCGCCGCGGCGCTCTCGTCCCCGACTCCACCGTCTGGGATATGGTGCGGGAACGCGTGGATTGCCTCCGCTGCCGCGGCGGCTTCGTACTCGACGGTTTCCCGCGCACCCTGGCCCAGGCCGAGGCGCTGAAAGGACTGCTCGAGACCGAAGAGATTCCGCTCAGCGCGGTCGTGAACTATGAACTTCCGTTGCAGGAAATTGTCGCGCGCCTCAGCGGGCGCCGCACCTGCAAAGCGTGCAAGGCGGTATTTCACATAATCCATCAGCCCTCGAAAGCGGAAGGGATCTGTGATCGCTGTGGCGGCCAGCTCTACCAGCGCGAAGACGACCGCCCAGAGTCGATCACGGTCCGCATGGAAGCTTACGAGCGCAGCACCGCCCCGTTGATCGATTTCTACCAAGCCCTCGACTTACTCGTTCCGGTTACCGCAACCGGATCTCCGGATCAGATCTGCCGTCGAACGATGGAGGCTTTGAAGTCGAAAGGCGGACAGAGAACGTCCTGACCGCCTGCCACCACTTGACGCCGTCCCGATAGGCCCTGCCCATCCGCCACCTTCACTTGCACCCCTCGTCCCGTGCATTTTTGGCGTATATTATTCGCAAGGGATTCCTGGGGTGAACGTTTGAGCAAGAGCCCTTTCCGTCCTGATTCGTCACAGCCGCCAGCATCGTCCCGGAGTGTCGCTGAGTCCCTTTTGTCGTCCAGCCTGCTGGAAGCGATTCCTGACGCCATTGTGGCCGTGAATCAGGCGGGCGTGATCGTCCAAATCAACTCGCAAACCGAAGACCTCTTCGGCTACACGCGCGGCGAACTTATCGGCCAGCGCGTCGAACTCCTCGTCCCCGAACGGCTGCGCCAGGAGCATCATCATCACCGCGACCGGTATCACGAGCAGCCGCGGACCCGGATGATGGGTGCAGGCCTCGACCTTCGCGGCCGCCGCCGTGACGGGTCGGAATTCCCCGTCGAGATCAGTCTGAGCCCTGTTTCCACCGGCGATGGCGTTCTCGTGCTGAGCGCCATTCGCGACATCAGCGACCGCAAACGCATCGAGGAACAGCTATATCGTGCCCAGCAGGAGCTCAACCAGCGCCGGGAACGTCAGTTACGCGATTCAGAAACACGCCTGGCCCTGATCGTCAACTCGTCCCAGGACGCCATCATCGGTAAGAACCTTGACGGCATCATTACCCATTGGAACGACGGCGCGCAGCGCATGTACGGCTACACGGCCGACGAAATGATCGGCCAACCCGTTAACCTGCTCGCGCCCGCCGAGCGAAAAAATGAGATCCCCGAGATCCTGGAAAGAATTCGCAATGGTGAGCGTGTCGAATATTTCGAATCCGTCCGCGTGACAAAAAGCGGTCAGCTGCTCGACGTTTCGATCTCTGTCTCCCCCATCCACGACTCCGAAAACAATATTGTCGGCGCGTCCATCATTGCCCGTGATGTGACCACTCAGAAGCGAACTGAAGAACAGCTCCGGCAGGCGCAGAAAATGGAAGCGGTGGGCCGGCTCGCGGGCGGTGTGGCCCATGACTTCAACAACATTCTGGGAATCATCGTCGCATGTTCCGAACTCCTGCGGGGTCATCTCGAGCCCGACACTGAATACCTGGAATACGTGGACAATATTCGCAAAGCCGCCGATCGGGGCGCGGCTCTCACCAGGCAGCTGCTCTCATTCAGCCGCAAGCAGCCGGTTCACCCTCGCCTTCTCGATCTCAACGAACGCTTGCGCGAAGTGAGCAAGCTCCTTCGTCCGCTCATGGGCGACGATGTCGAAGTCAGCGTTCGCCCTCGCTCTGAGTCTGCGATTGTGGAGGCCGATCCCGGCCAGTTCGACCAGATCGTCCTCAATCTCGCGGTGAATGCGCGCGACGCTATGCCCGACGGCGGCAGGCTGATGATCGAAACTGCCGTGCAGCAGTTTGACGAATCCTTTGCCGAGCGCCACCACCCCATGGTTCCCGGCCGGTACGCAATGCTTTCCATCAGCGACAACGGCGTAGGTATGGACAAGGACACCGTCACCCGCATTTTCGAACCCTTCTTTACTACCAAGGAAGCGGGCAAAGGCACAGGGCTGGGACTGTCCACTGTCTACGGCATCGTCAAACAGAGCGGGGGCCACATCTGGGTCTACAGTGAACCTGGTCGAGGGACAACCTTCAAAGTCTACCTGCCCAGCGCCGAGCACAAGCTCGACCTCACCGCTCGCCCAGAAACCGAGCCTTTGCCGCCGCGCCGCGACGGGACCACCGTCCTGTTGGTCGAAGACGATGAACTCATGCGCACTGCTACCCGCCGAATGTTGGAAGAACACGGTTACGACGTGGTCGAAGCCCCAAATGGCAACGCCGCCTTGCAGTTGCTTGCCTCAGACCATTCGGAAATCCAACTTGCGCTCACCGACGTCATCATGCAGGGAATGAGCGGACCCGAGTTAGCGATGTACCTGCTCGAATCCCACCCCGCGGTGAAGACCGTCTACATGTCCGGCTACACGGGCCAACTGCTGTCCGAACACGATGGCTTGCGCGCGGACATCCCCTTGCTGGAGAAACCCTTCACCCGCGCTTCCTTGCTGAAAACCTTGCACGAAGCTCTGGAATAGAGCTCCACTCCTCCACGCCCCAACACACAAAAGCCCCGGGGGCGTCCGGCCCCCGGGGGCTATTGGTGAACGGTATCAGGACGTTACGCTTCCGCCGTAGCGCCTTTCACCGTCCACCGCAACTGCGGCGGGTTCTTGACGCCATTCTTCGGCAGGATGTCCAGGTAAATCACGGCATAGCGGAACGCTAAGACGGCCGCCGTCAACACCATCAACGTGGGCGCGAACTCGGTCCACTTCGGCACGTAGTAAATGCCCGCACTGGCCTGCAATCCGGTAATGGAGACATTCAGCCGGTTAGCCATGAAGCCGGCCACCACCAGAGCGCAGGTCCAGTACAGGGACTGCGGGTTGTTCCGCACCTTGGGCATGCTCAGCAGCACCAGCGGGGCGACCACGAACAACCCAATCTCCAACCAGAAGGAAAGCGTTTCTTCGCGCCAGCTCCATAGATAGGGCAGGGCGCCATTTTTGGACAGATCCACCGCGCGAAAGATGGCGTACAACGCCAGCAGTGGTCCGATCACGCGGCTCACTTCGCTCAGCACCCGCGGATCCAGCTTCACGTTGAGTGAGCGGATCGAAAGATAGAGTGCGATGACCGTCACCGCCAGCCCCGCCGGAATCGCCGAGAGGTAGAAGAGTGTCGTCAGAGACGGGCTGTACCACAGCGGATACAGTTTGCCCTTGGTGAGCAAGTACAGGCCCCCGAGAAACGACTGGTGCAGAGAAGAGAGCACTACGCCGGCCATGACCAGGCCAATCAGAACCTCGTGATGCCACTTCAAATACCAGCTGCGGAACCCGGTCCAGGGAATCTTCTCCACCAGCGCCGGCGAGAACTCCAGAGCCAGCACCGTCGAATACAGGATCACGCACCAGCAGATTTCGAATAGCATCGAGCTCCGGTTCCACATGAACATCGGATGCCAGATGCGCCACGGTAGCCCCAGTTCATAGATCATCCCGGCGATGACGCTCGAGTATCCCAGGAACGAAACCAGAACCGCCGCCCGCAGTACCGGACGATAGCGCTCGAAGCCCAGCAAGTACACGGCCGCCGCGATCGCAAACCCGCCCGCCGACAACCCGACACCGCACAGCGTTCCCAGCCCCACCCATAGTCCCCACGGCTGCGGGTCGGTGAGGTTTGTGGCCCGGGCGAATCCGAGCGCAAACCGCGCGTAGGTTCCATAAGCTCCCGCCGCAAAAATCAGCGCGACGATGGTGCGCCACAATGTGATCTTGGACATGATGCGGGTCATAACCGAACTCCTTCCAGATCTTCCTTCGTGAACCTTCGTGGTTGATGGTCTGAACCGGACATCAACGATTCTCCCGGCCGCTGTCGGACGCATTCTTAGGTGCGCCTTCCGCCAGCGCCACTTCCTGCCGCCGCTGCGTAATCCAGTACAAGCCCGACAGCAGCCCGCCGCCTACCAGTACGACGGTCGGCACATCTCCCAGCGCGTTCGCGGTCAACATGGGCATGGGCTGCTTCGGCGCGGCCGCGAACCCCAATTTCTCGAACGGAACATCGGAAATGAAGAACACCGATGTCCCTCCCGCCTCTTCGCTGCCGTAGATGTGCTTCACGTAGCCGCCGCCCAAAACCCGCCGCTGCGCTTCTTCCAGAATCTCGTCGCGCCAGCCCACGATCGAAGCGCCGGTCGGGCACGCTTCCACGCACGCCGGAGGCTGTCCATTCGCCTGCCGCCCCGCGCACATGTCGCACTTCTTCACGTACGGCACCAGCTTTGACCACTCGTAGCGTGGCACGTTAAACGGACACGCCACGATGCAATAGCGGCACCCGATGCACTTTGCGGCGTCATAAGTGACCGGCCCAGTCGCGGTTTTCTTCAACGCTCCCACCAGGCACGCCGAAGCGCACGCCGGTTCTTGGCAGTGCATGCACATCCGCCGCACATACTTATCGCCGTGCTCCTCGATCACCGTCAGCGCCGTCGGCGAGAGTTTCGCTTCTGTCTCCTTCGGGAATCCGTGGATCTCCTTGCACGCCTGCTCGCAAGACCTGCACCCGATGCACTTCGTGATGTCCACCAGGATTGCTCTCGTGCGTTCCATGATTTCCTCTCCTTGCACTTTCTATGGAGCGCCGGACGCCCTCGCCCGGCCCATGCGAGAGACGGGCGACAGCGCCCGTCATCCCGGACTCCTACGCGAGAAAGAACTCTTTCAGAATCTTTGACCGGACGCCCGGCTCCACCCGCGCAATCAACCCGGCTACGGGCACGCCACCATCAGCGGCCATGGCCGGTGCCAGCTCCGCCACCATCCCATTCAGCCGCGTCACGCTGTTCTGCAGCCACGGAGCCACCATCGCGCCTTGCACAAGATTCTTCTGGTTGATCGCCAGATCGGGCGACTTTACCGTTGCAATCCAGCCCTTTTCGTAAGGATCGCGGACAATGGCCGCCGGCTCTTCGATGGCATCGCGATTGATGGCCATCACCACTCCTTCCACCGGTGAAACCAGATCAATCACCACGTCGCCGCTTCGTATCGTCGCCACCTTCTGCCCCTGCCTCACCCAGCGGTTCTCGCCGATGACCTCGATACGATCGATCTTCCCGATCAGGTTGGTGGCAAAACTATCAACCCCGATGCGCGCGTTGTCCGGCCCCTCGCGCAGAACCCAGGTGTGTCCAGGATGGAAGCTGTAACCCTGGGGTACCGAAACGCCCGATGCTCGATCCATCTTCGGTGAGGGCATGGGGCCAAGCCCCGCCTGCGGACGCGCCACCACCTCCACACCGCCCGAGCGGAAGTAACTGATCGTCAGGATCAGCAGGAACATCAGCAGGACGAATAGAATCGACATACAATCCTCCGAATCTCACCCGTCCTATGTGCACGCGCATGCCAAACTCTGAGCCACTGACAATACTGCAGCGAATCAATGAGTTAGGGAGAATTTCAACAACTTAGGAAACGCTGCGTTCCGCCTGCACGAGCGTTTTGCTAATGCGTTTCACGAAAGGACGAGGGGTACTGCATTGTGCAGTGGTGGCATGAAAGACCCGAGGCGGGTACCGGGTGGCGGCGCCGCAGGCGCCGCATGCTATCCTCGCGCCAGGACGAGGCATGCCCGACGATCCCGCCACCCAGGAAACGAATCGCCACCAGGCTGAAGACCACCACTATTCCGCGCTTGATTTCATGGCGGAAGGCCACCAAGCCGAAGCCGTCGCCGAGTTCCGCAAGGCGCTGGCTGCCGACCCCAACTTCACTGACGCCCTCCACGGCCTGAGTCGCGCCCTGCAAGACCTGAACCGTCTGGACGAAGCCATCGAAGTCTCGCAGCGCATTGCGCAGATCGACCCCGACGACGTCCTGGCACACACCAGCCTGTCGATCCTCTATCAGAAAAAGGGCATGGTTCCGGAAGCGGAAGGGGAAGCCAACAAGGCCCGCATCCTTGGATGGAAACAGCAGTTGAAGGGGGGCGGATGATACTTACCGACTCGCTAGAGCTTCGCGTATTCCATTCTCGCCTGCTTCAGGGCAGGAACATCCGGATCCGCGTCCTTCCATAGCGCAAAGAAGCCCTCATAAGCCGCGCGGGCCTTGTCCGTATCGCCCTGCTGAAGGTAAGCGCGAGCCAGTTCGCGCCGAGCCAGTGGGCCCCAGGCGAAGTTGGCGACCAGTCCACGGTGATCGAGAAATTTCTGAAATTCCCCAGAGGCGCGCTGGCCATCGTGCAGCATGAGGTAGGCTTCGCCGCGCAGATAGGCCGGGCAGAGCGCGATTTGAATCTGGACCGGAAGGCTCATCTCGATAAGGCCGATAGCCTTCAACGATTCGACAGCCCGGTTCGGATCTTTGCGCTCCAGAGCGATCGCAGCCCGGATGCACGGCAGCCAGTATCGCTGAACCAGGGTGTCGAGCGGGTACACTCGACTCAACTCTGCAGCCATGCGATCTGCACCCGCGATCTCGCCTGCCCGTGCCAGGGAGAGAGCAGAGATGGCCAGTACGTCACGGTTTCGCGCGAGTTTGACGGCCGATTGAGCATCGACTCGGGCCTCGCTCAAAGCGCCGAATTCGCCTTCCGTCAGTGCCGCACCCGCAAAGTAGAGAGCGGCTGTTTCCCTGGCGTCATTTCGTTCGGCCGAGTCGATCGCGCCCGCAAGCAATTCCCGCCCACTCTTCAATCTGCCGTGCCACGTCTCGGTATCTGCCTTGGCCGCCAGCAGTTGATCCTCGGCTCCGGGTTTTCCCACGGCCGCGGCCGCGAACTCCGCCATCCGCGCGCCGTCTCCTTGCAGGAAGGCTAACCGGTACCGATTGGTCACGAGAAGTTCGCTTTCCACTTTCTGTCTATCCGCTTCCTCATAGACAGCCGCCGCTTCGTCGAAGCGGTTCAGGTTTGTATAGGCGCTGCCCAAGTTAATGTAGTGGACGTAATGGGCCGCTGCGTTCTTCAGGGGCGACTCGAGACACTGCCGCAGGGCCATTTCGCTGTCCCCCAATACCAGCGAAATGAATGCCGGGTCCATACAACGATCGAAGCGATTGGGATACGTCTGGTACCAAACCTCGAGTGCCTGGGCCGCCTTCTCCAGTTCTCCGGTCACGGTCTCGTAGTAATTCGTCTCGATTCCGAGGCGCTCTATCTCGCTTACTTGTTCCCTGAGGTTGTACGCCTTTCGTCCGTACTCCACTGCGCGCTGGGGTTGATTCAGATTGGCAAAACTCGACGATAGTGTGGCGTAAGCAACCGCGAACTTGGGGTCGAGATCCACCGCCTGCTTAAAGAACGGGAGCCCGGCGGTGTCGCCTTTCGCGCGCCGCATCTTCTGTCCCAGACTGTAAGCTTTCAGCGCATCCAACGATGGCGTGGTCGCCGCAATCAACGGGGTGGCGTACTTCTCGACTGTCCCCAGTGACTCACCCAATTTTTTCCGCAAAGTGATTGCGGCGCCGTCCAGTGCGTTCAGCACTGCCTCTTTGCTGGCCGCCTGCTCCTGCGCTTCGGCCAGGACGTCACCGGAGTTGCAATTCACTGCCGTGAGGCCGATTACATACCGGCTCCCCAGGCTGGTAATCGAACCCGTCAGCATGGCCTTGCTGCTGGTGCGAAGACAGATTTCCCGCGTGACCGCCTCTGTGAGCCGCTCTCCGGGAGCGCGCCCCATCAGCTTGAGCGTGTCGTTTGCTTTCCGTTCAGAAATCAACTGAAGGAACGGAGACTGCTCGAGTTGGACGAAAAGGCCCTGCTTCAGCGTGTCGTCAAACACGGCATCGCCAGTTGTGTTGGTGAAGTCCGCCAGGACGATCGTGTCCCGGTCCGTCAGTGAGTTGGTTGGCGGCCGCTGCCGCGAACGAAAGTAGAGGGCGCCGCCGACGAACGCCGCCAGCAGAACTCCCGCTGCCGCGAATTTCCAAACCTTTCCCGGAAACATACTGGCAGCTGTCCGTACGCTGACGCTTTCCGAACCCCGCGAGGCTATTTGGGCGCTGTCCGTGTCGCGTTTAAGTTGCTCGAGATCGCGCCCCAGGTCAGCTGCGGATTGGTAGCGAAGGGAAGGATCTTTCTCCAGAGCCCTTTCGATAATGCGACCCAGTTCCTCGGGAAGTTCCGCATTGACCTGTGTCGCCCGCACCGGACGTTTATTCCGCACTGCGTCCATGGTCAAAACTACATTCTTCTCGCCAAAGGGACGAACTCCGGTCGCCATCTCATATAACACCGTTCCGAGGGAAAACAGGTCGGTGCGACTGTCCAGTTCGTCGCCTCGCACCTGCTCGGGAGACATATAAGGTGTTGTGCCGGGGATGACCCCCAGGCTGGTCAGAGAATCTTCCGGTACTTGAGCGGCGCCCGGCGACATCGTAGTCAGCTTGGCCAGTCCGAAGTCGAGGATCTTGGCCTGTCCCCGGCTGGTGATGAACACATTCGCAGGCTTGATATCACGATGAATCATTCCCCGCGTGTGTGCCGCATCCAAAGCATCCGCGATTTCATGGCCCCACCGTAGCAGTTGGTCCAGAGGAACGCGTCCCGGCTTCATCCACTCCTTCAAGGTCTGTCCTTCGAGCAGTTCCATCACGAGAACGGGTTTGCCGCCATATTCCTCCACGTCGTACAGCGTGCAGATATTGGGATGGTTCAGCGAGGAGATGGCGCGCGCCTCGTTTTCGAAGCGCTGCAAGGCCTTGCTGTTGGTTGCCTGGGAATCGAGCAGCAGTTTGAGTGCAACATGGCGCCCGAGCCGCAGATCTTCAGCCTCGTAGACGGCCCCCATTCCTCCACTACCCAGTTTGCCGAGGACGCGATAGTGCGAGATGGTCTGGCCGAGTAGCGAGCCCCCGCTAACCACCGTTTCTGCGGCGGCGGCCATACCTTGGGCGGCGATCTTGATGGCCGGACCTTCCAGGAAACCGCCTGCATTCCGGTGCGAAGTCAGCAGCGACCTGACTTCCTGCTCCAACTCGTCATCACCGGCACAAGCCTGCCGCAGAAATTCGTCGCGGCGGTCGGATGGAATGACCAGCGCCGATTGCAGCAGCTCATCGACCCGTTTCCACCGCTCAGCATCCATCGCGTTTCTCGCCGCTCATCTCTCGATAGAGCCACGCCCGGGCCGTGCTCCAGTCCCGCATCACCGTGATCGGAGACACCTTGAGTACCTCAGCGGCCTCCTCCACGCTCAAACCGCCAAAGAAGCGCAGCTCTACGACTTGGGCTTTCCGCGAATCGAGGCGGGATAGCGCCTGCATCGCTTCATCGAGCGCAACCATGTTTTCGTCGCGCTCGCTGCCCACCACGGCTGTGTCTTCGAGATCGATATGCGGAACGCCCCCGCCCCGCTTCAGATTGCGCCGCCGCGCGTGGTCAACCAGAATGCGCCGCATCAGTTGCGCAGAGACGGCAAAGAAGTGCGCCCGGTTCTCCCAGCGCATGCGTTTGTAATCCACCAGCCGAAGGTAGGCTTCATTGACCAGCGCTGTTGCCTGCAGGCTGTGCCCAGTTCGCTCCCGGCTCATGTAATAGCGGGCCAGGCGGCGCAGTTCGTTGTAGACAATGGGCGCCAACTTGTCGAGAGCGCTCTGATCCCCGTTGCTCCAGGCGCGGAGCAATGTGCTCACGTCCTCCTCTGACGTTTTCACCCCTGCTCCTCAGGCGCTGCGCGAGCCAGGTCCGGCTAAGTCACGCCAGATTATAGCCATATGGACCGCCCCACAAAAACGGACACCCGAATGATACTTCCAGCCCGCCGCTTACGCCTATCAAGGGGAACGCGCTGAACGTCGCGTCGACACCAATTTCTCACCCATTCAGGAGTCCAAAGGAGGACTTTATGATCCGCAGCCTCGTTAGTCTGACCGTGTTCTTTGTATTGATGGGTTTTGCTCTCCCAAGTCAAGCCCAACAGATCGAAGGAGTTGCCCCCGACAACACCGTTACCTGCTCGTTCAACTTCAGCGCCGGCAGCGGCGATAAGCTGCTGAAATTCTGCGTCACTGTCAACGGAAACATTACCCAGCTTGAAACGCCGGCCGGTCAGGAATTTATCGAGAAAGGTACTTTCGGCGAAGGATACGGCATTTGCAATGAGACCCCTGCGACCGTGTACTCGGACTATGCTGGCGACGGCGATAGCGGGAACTGGAACCCTCCGACCACGCTGAGTTCGAGCGCGACCAGCGTCAAGATTGCCCGCACGACGAGCGATGGCATCTGGACGCTGACACAAACGTTTACTCTCGATAAGGCCACACCCGCCGTCAAGATTGCCATGGCGCTCAAAAACAACACTCTGGCTACTCGCAAGGCCTATCTGGTCCGCTATGCCGACGTCGACGCCGCCGGCGGTTCCACCAACGACTTCGACGGCACGGCCAATAGCGCTTTCGGATGGAACTCGACCACCGGCGTTCTCGACGGCGCGGGATTGATGCTAAAGAACACGGGAGCCCGGTGGTCCTTCACCAACGGGTTTGGGGAAACTACGTTTCATGGGCCCAATCCGTGCGCCTTTGAAAATAACTGGCCTGGACACATTGTGATGAACACGGACGGTTCCATCGTCCTGGTGTACGCCGACAATATCGGCGCCGGCAAGACCAAGACCGCAACCATGGTCTACCGTGGCATGTAAGTGAAGTCCATCCCGGACCCCACGACAGATCCCGCTCCACAGAAACCGGGTGAGGGCGGGATCCCCTTTTTGTTTGTTGACTATTTTGCCCGACTGGCCAGTCACGTCGCCGGCGGCATCTCCACCTGTAAGTCACTGCGGAGAGTGTCAGTTATCGACAATATACATACAAATCTATACATCTATCAACGTACACACTATGTTCCACGTGGAACACTCCACAGGGTAGCGACGGAGAGCGTTACAATATCCTTGGAGTTTTCCTATGCGAGAAGTCGTTCTGATCTCATCCGTCCGCACTCCTGTCGGTCGGGCGTTCAAGGGCACGTTGCGCTCGACCCGTCCTGATGAACTGGCTGCCATCGCGATCCAAGGCGCGCTGGCTCGTGTCCCTCAAGTTGATCCGAAAGAAATTGAAGACGTCATCCTGGGCTGCGCTATGCCCGAGGCTGAGCAGGGCATGAACGTGGCTCGCATCGCATCGTTGCGCGCTGGATTGCCGGTCGAAGTCTCGGCCGTGACCATCAACCGCTTCTGCTCATCGGGGCTGCAGGCGATCGCCATGGCCGCCGAGCGCATCATGGCCGGCGGGGCCGAAGTCATCATCGCCGGCGGCACCGAGTCCATGTCGATGATCCCCATGGGCGGCAACAAGATTTCGCCGAACCCGTGGCTGGTCGACCACTATCCCGACGCCTACCTCTCGATGGGGCTGACCGCCGAGCGACTGGCTCATCGCTTCGCCATCACGCGTCAGCAGTGTGACGAGTTTTCGCTCCACAGCCATCAAAAGGCCTTGGCTGCGATCCAGACCGGCAAGTTCGAAGACGAGTGTGTGCCCGTGTCCGTGACCTTCACCACGCCAAATGGGTCGAAGCCGAAGAAACAGGAGGTCGCGTTCAAGGTCGACGAAGGCCCGCGAGCCGATACTTCGCTCGAAGCGCTGGGAGCGCTCAAGGCGGCGTTTCATGTGAAAGGAGTCACGACCGCTGGCAACTCATCGCAGATGTCCGACGGCGCCGGGGCGGCAGTGGTCATGTCGGCCACACGTGCGAAACATCTGGGGATCACGCCCCTGGTGCGGTACGTCGCCTTCGCGACGGCCGGCTACAAGCCGGAAGAGATGGGCCTCGGCCCGGTGTTTGCCATCCCAAAGGCGCTGAAGATGGCTGGACTGACGCTCTCTGACATCGACGTGATCGAACTGAATGAGGCGTTCGCGGCGCAGTCACTCGCTGTGATCAGGGAAGGCGGACTCGATCCCGAACGCGTGAACCCGAACGGGGGGGCCATCGCTCTGGGACATCCGCTAGGATGCACCGGGGCGAAGCTGACTGCCAGCGTCATCCGCGAACTGAAGCGTCGCAAAGGCCGTTATGGCATGGTGACGATGTGTGTCGGAGGAGGTATGGGCGCAGCTGGAATATTCGAAAACGTTACTTAGGCGTTCAAATTACCGTACCGAAATGGATCGGTACTAACAATTCTCTACAGACTTACTACACTTCTTGACACGGGTTCGAGGTAGCATGTTACCGGCGCCTGACGAGGCCGTTCGGCGTTGATGGTCCCCGCCAGCCGCCTGGAGGTGGCCTATGAGGCTATCGTCCCTGGCTGTAGCATCTCTCTTCTTCTTTTCTCCGCTGCTGTTAGCGCAGCATCGCACCGAAAGCACGAGCTCGGATTCGCACTCCAGCAGTTCATCCAGCACTTCCTCCAGCAGCAGTTCCAGCTATCCCAGCTATTCGGGCGGGTCCTCGAGTTCCAGCTCGAGTTCCAGTTCGAGTTCAAGCTCGTCGCACAGTTCCGGGGGAAGCTCTGATTCGTCCTCGCATACCTCGAGCAGCCACAGTTCGGGCAGTTCCGCTTCTGACACGACCCGTAGCTCCACCGTTCGCGACACGGGTGATAGCAGGAACTCCCACACTGGCGGGCAGCCTGCTCCTCGCGATCGCAACCTTCGCGACAACGACACGCACCGCGACACTGGCCGGTCGAATGTCTCTGCAACCGGGACGGCCATGCCGCCATCCGGAACGCGGCCGGTGCGCGGGGACACCGATCGGACGGTTCGGGATCCGAAGCATGATCGCGGGCCCGTAGCAACCGACAAGCAACCCAAGACCGATGCCAAGCCAGAGAGGGAGAAAAGGAACTTCTTCTTATTCTGGAGACATGCGAAGAAGAACCCGGACTCCGATCTCAAAGGGAAAGTTCAGCCTCCGAAGCGCTGCAAAAGCGGAGAGAACTGCGCCACGGAACCGGATCTTACGTCGAAACTCCAGCCGCCCAAGCGCTGCAAGGCAGGCGAGGTGTGCCCGCAACCGTGCAAGTCGGGCGAGAATTGCCCGCAGGTATGCGAAGACGGCTTCTATCGAGATGGAAGCGGCCGCTGCGAATCTTACTGCTCGCCGGATCAGGCCTGGGACCCGCTGACCAAGGGATGCTCCCGGCGAGTCGCCTGCGGCGACGGCGAGTATTGGGATGGCATGACTTGTGTCAGCAAGGCGGATCCGTGCGACGTTGTCACCGGACAAGGCGCAACTCTGGTGAATGAACTCCGAGCACTCAATTCGCGGATTCAGACGGCCTGTAGCCAGGCGGCGAGTGGATCAGAATGCATCGACCTCAAGCAACAGCATGAAGGCGCAATGCAGCGGTATCGAATGCTGCTTAAAACGACGACTCCAGCTTGCCGGGCAAGGCTGCCGGATCCGCTCTCGCTCTGAACGTAAGGATCGGTTCTAGTTAAAGTCTACGGATTCAAAGCCCATGCTCTGCATCAGGCTGGTGATGGTTGAGCGGGCATTCTCCTGGGCTTTTTGCAGAATACCGTCGGCGAGAGCCGATCGGCGCAGGTCCATTTCCGCTTCCTGCCGGACCTGCGATTCGAGATTGGGGTCCGTGGGCACGAGCAAGCCGGTTTGCCGAGAGTAGACGCGGGTCTTGCCGCTGTCGAGTTTCGTGACCAGCACTTGCGCCTGCGGAAGATGCACCCGGACTTTCTTGCCGTTAACCTGTACATCGCCGGGCTTAAGCGTCTGGAAGTCAATTCCGGCGATCACCTCGCCGTGAACCAGAAGCAGCAAGCGGTCTCCGGCGAGGAAGTCGGGAAGAATCGAGCTCCCTTTTTCGCCGGTCACGATTTTGTCCATGGTGTAGACAACGCTCTCCAGCCGCTGCAACTTCTGGATGCGATCGACGACGGTGGGCTGGCTGAGGTCGGTATGGGTCGTCCGCTGCCACCAGGACGCCAGGCTGTTCTGCGAGGCGCGCACGACCAGCAGGAGCGCGGCAATCGCCACTATGGCTCCGGCCAAGAAGGCGAGTGCGGCGGTTGCGTAAGGGCGACCCGCGGCCGAAGGCGTATGTGCATCGGGTCGTTGAGGGGTAATCATTACCATCGCGTTCCGCCTCAGCTAGAAAATTGCACCCCCAGCTTATACACTTTTTGAAACCGCAGGTAGCAGCAGCGGACTCGAAAGTAACTGCTGCACGCCTCAGTCAGGACAGACTATTCATGGCCACCACTGCAGTTTCCAAGACCAAGATCCTCGGCGGCAGTTTTCTGCTGGAAGAGCGGCAGACCGCAGAGGTATTCACTCCCGAAGATTTTTCCGAGCAGCACCAGTTGATTGGGCAGACAACGGAAGAGTTCGCGAACAACGAGATTCTGCCGCAAGCGGAGAAGATCGAGCACAAGGATTTTTCCGTCACGCGCGAGCTGCTGAAGAAGGCTGGCGACCTGGGCTTGAGCGGCGTCGAGATTCCTGAGGCCTATGGCGGATTGGAGATGGACAAGGTCACGGCAGCGGTCATCGCCGACCACATCGCCAAATATGCCGGCTTCGCCACAACCTGGGGCGGACACAGCGGCATCGGCACCCTGCCGATCGTTTATTTCGGAACGGAAGAGCAGAAGAAGAAATATCTGCCGAAACTCGCAGCGGGAGAGATGGTCGGAGCGTACGCGCTGTCGGAAGCGTCTTCCGGCTCGGATGCGCTCAACTGCCGGGCGCGGGCTGTGCTTTCGCCGGACGGCAGGCACTACATCCTGAACGGCGAGAAGATGTGGATTACCAATGCCGGGTTTGCCGATCTCTTCACCGTGTTTGCCAAGATCGATGGCGAGAAATTTTCGGCGTTTCTGGTAGAGAAGACCTTCCCGGGATTTTCTGTCGGCGGCGAAGAGCACAAGATGGGGATTCGCGGATCGTCGACCTGCCCGATCATCCTCAACGACTGCAAGGTGCCGGTGGAAAACCTGTTGGGCGAGATTGGCAAGGGGCACGTGATCGCGTTCAACATTCTCAACGTGGGGCGATTCAAACTTGGCGCGATGTGCGTGGGTGGCGGGCGCGTCTCGCTCGAAAACGCCGTGGGCTACGCCAAACAGCGCAAGGCGTTCGGGAAGGTGATTGCCGATTTCGGACTGGTTCGCGAGAAGATCGCCAACATGGCGACCCTGATTTACGTCGGCGAGTCGCTGGTGTACCGCACGGTCGCCATGATGGACGATTTGCTGTCCAGCATCGACAAAGCCAGTCCTGACGCGGCCAAAGAAACGCGCAAAGCGATCGAAGAGTACGCGGTCGAGTGCTCGATCCTGAAAGTGTGGGGATCGGAGATGATCGATTACATCGTCGACGAGACGGTGCAGATCTACGGCGGCTACGGATTCGTTGAAGAGTATCCGGCGGAGCGGGCGTATCGCGACGCGCGCATCAACCGCATTTTCGAGGGCACGAACGAGATCAACCGGCTCATCATCACTGGATTCCTGCTGAAGCGGGCGATGTCGAACCAGTTGCCGCTCATGCCGGCAATCAAGAAGTTGATGGATGAAGTGTTAAGCGGTCCGTCGATGGGCGAGGAGATCGAAGGGCCACTGGCAGACGAGCGCAAGCTGGTTGGAAACGCCAAGAAGCTAGGCTTGTTTGTGGCTGGCGCGGCCACGCAGAAATACATGGCCGCGATCCAGGATCAGCAGGAAGTCATGGGCGCGATTGCGGACATGACGATCGAGATCTACGCCATGGAGACCGCAGTGCTGCGCGCGCAGAAGATCGCTGAGCAAAAAAGCGAGGCAGCCGCGGCTCTGCCCATCGCGATGACCCGCGTGTACCTGACGCAGGCATTCGAGAAGGTCGAAGCGGCGGCCAAGAGAGTCATTGCTGACGTGGCCGAGGGTGACATGCTGCGGACCCAGTTAGCGATCCTGCGACGGCTGGCGAAGCACGAGCCGTTCAATACGATTGCGCTGCGCCAGCAGATCGCGCAGAAGACGATTGAGAGAGGCAAGTTCACGCTGGCTTGAGTCAAAACCCTTTACCCCGCGGGGCCACAGAGGACCACGGGGACGCCCTTCTGGCAGGGCGCAACGCCTCGGGAGTCACCCTTGCTGACGCTCCTGGTGGAATAGGGATCCTTCGACTCCGTTCGGCTAGCGCCTCACTCCGCTCAGGATGACCTCGTGCCAAGGTCTCGTCTCAGATTCACCACATCCAACCTTCGATCGCGCGAAATCTGGTACAACTGTCTGCGGTAATTCCGGGAGAACGTTTATGAAGCGAGCCCTCTTTGCGGTTGGTGCACATTTTGTTTTTGCGATCTCCCTTCTCGCCCAGTCCACCGTCTCGGCTAACTTGGCGCTCACTCCTCCCATGGGCTGGAACACCTGGAACAAGTTCGCCTGCAATGTGAGCGAGACCCTGATCAAGGGAGCCGCCGACGCGATGGTCAAGTCCGGGATGGAAGACGCGGGATATCAGTACATCGTGATCGACGATTGCTGGCAGGTGAGCCGCGACGAGCGCGGCGATATCGTGGCCGATCCACAGCGTTTTCCTGGCGGCATCAAGCCCGTTGCCGACTATGTACATTCGCTCGGCCTCAAGTTCGGGATCTATTCCGACGCGGGATCGAAGACCTGCCAGGGGCGCCCCGGAGGTCTGGGGCACGAGTATCAGGATGCGCTCAAGTATGCCGAGTGGGGTGTGGATTATCTGAAGTATGACTGGTGCAACGCTACGACACAGGACGCCAAGGCGTCCTACGCCAACATTCGCGCCGCGCTCGATGCCGCGGGTCGTCCGATTGTGTTGAGCATCTGTGAGTGGGGCAAGGCCAGTCCGTGGCTTTGGGGGAAGGAAGTGGGCGGCAATCTGTGGCGCACGACCGGCGACATTCAGGATCGCTGGGAAGGCAAGAAGGAATGGGAGCCCGGCGATTGCTGCAACTATGGCGTCGTGGCCATCGTGGATCAGGAAGCGAGCCTGTATTCCTACGCCGGGCCCGGACACTGGAACGATCCCGATATGCTCGAAGTGGGCAACGGGGGCATGACGGACACCGAGTATCGATCGCATTTCTCATTCTGGGCGTTGTTGGCGGCTCCGCTGATGGCGGGCAACGATCTGAACAACATGCGGCCGGAGATTCACGACATCCTCACAAACAAGGAAGTGATCGCGGTTGATCAGGACCCGCTGGGCAGCCAGGGCCGGCGCGTGTGGAAGGACGGCGACCAGGAAGTGTGGTCGAAACAACTCAAGGACGGCAGCCGCGCGGTGATCCTGTTCAATCGCGGCACAACGCAGCAAACGATTGTCGCGAACTGGGAACAGATCGGGTATCCCCACGGATTGAGCGCGGCGGTGCGCGACCTGTGGCTGCACAAGGATGTGGGGAACTTCGTCGGCAAGTTCGGGGCAGCGGTGCCATCGCACGGAGTGGTGATGGTGACGGTGCGGCCGTAGAAGAAATTAGAACCAATCGCTGCGGTAGGCGACCCACCACGAAACATAGAAGATGGGTATTGTTGCTCCCAGCGCCCACCAAAGGGGCAGGAGGAAATCGGCGAGCAGGCCGAGCCCCGCGAAAACGGTCCAGAAAACTTTGCGCTGCATACTGTCTATTCTCACTCGTCACATCGCGGAGTGAAAGTTACGTCCGGGGCCGGAGTTCTTCCATGACGCTCTGAATGAGTTCTTTCGCGTCGGTGAGGTTCTTCATCACCATTTGAATGTCGAGCACAGGCTTGCCGGGCCAGCGCTGGCTCTGGCAATAGACGCCGTGTTGTCCGATGAGCGCCATGGCGTCGGTGACGAGGTCCATGGTGACGGCAAGGCGACCGCGGGGAACGCCCATGCGCGTTTCGAAGTGTTCGAGTTCTTCCTGCTTGTCGTCAAAGACGGCCATGAAGAGATTGTAGCGGGCGGAGTGAGTATAATTCTCTGGCACTCAGCAATCCGTCGACATTCGGCATGGACAGCAGTGAGACTTGAGACTTGTCGCTGCTGAAAGCTAACGGCTGATTGCTCACTCAGGAGGATTCGTCATGAAGAAGTTTGCATTCCTTGCCTTGGTACTTTTCACCCTTGCCAGCCTGGCTTCGGCGCAGGAGGACAAATCCAAGCGCCCCAGCCCGCCCGCCAGCGCCAATTGTGCGTTTTCGGATGGAAAGACCGTGAAGATCGACTATTCCAGCCCGCGCATGAAGGGACGGAAGATCTTTGGCGGCCTCGTACCGTACGGGCAAGTTTGGCGCACCGGCGCGAATGAGTCGACGACGTTTGTCACGACGGCCGATGTGAACGTGGGCGGGCAGAGCGTGCCGGCGGGCAACTACACCATCTTCACCGTCCCCGCAGCGGACAAATGGACCCTGGTGATCAGCAAGAAGACGGGCGAGTGGGGAACGGACTATCCGGGGGAGAGTAATGACCTGGTTCGCGCGCCGATGAGTGTGTCCAAGACCTCCGGGCCGGTGGAGAACTTCACGATTGCCTTCGGCCAGGCCGGCGACAAGTGCACTCTCACCATGGACTGGGAGAATACGCGGGCGAGTGTGGACGTGGTGAAGAAGTAGGGAGGTTGGAGGCGTAGTCTTCAGTCGGCTGTCCGTCCGGCGGGTGCGGGACGCCATACTGACCTGATGTGTTTGATCCTGAAGTAGCTTGGCGAGTTCGTCGAGACGGCTTGTCACGGCCCGACCAGAGGAGACTGCCATGCAACGGAAGACCGTCCTGGGTTTTGCCATCTCAGTTTCTCTATTGTTCGCGTTTGCGCACGACACTACTCCTGCACAAAGCAAGGTCGAGATGAAGGACGTACAACCCGTACAGCGCTTCGAGCAGGTTATTTCCGGGCACCTTACCGACCTGAATGGCAAGTACAAGTTTCGCGTCTCAGAAGTTACATACCAGCCAGGTGGATACGTTGGCGACCACAATCATGCTGGTCCTGGCGTTCGGGTGATCATGGCGGGTGAGTTCACCTACGTGAAAGGCGACAAGACGACCGTGTATAAGGCCGGAGACGCGTTCTTTGAACCGGGTGATATGACACATCGCGCCTACAATCGAGGGAATACGATTCTGAAGGTCATGAACATCGAGATCCTGCCTGCCGACTTCAGCGGGTCTGCACTCATACCGCCGCAGTGAGACTAAGCACATTCCGGCAGGCATGCAGGCCTCGTCGGTGGCAGCCACGCCGCCCGCGCCAAACTTTCGTGCGCCGAACATTGCGCAGGGTTCCGCGCTACAATTCTCTTATCGCATTCCAGCGGGAGGTTCCCCCATGCCCGTGTACGACTACGTCTGCAACGACTGCAACAAATCCTTCGAATTGACCCTGACCCTGCGGGAGCACGAGACGGAAATCAAGTGCCCGAAATGCGGGAGTAGGAACGTCGAGCAGGAGGCGACCGCCTTCTATGCTGTGACGGGAAAGAAGAGCTGAACGAGATTCCGGGCGTCCAGACTTGCTGCGACTCATTCCGCGATCAGATCGGCGACCGCTTGTTGTGCCCGGCTGAAGTCGGGTGAGATGCGCTGCGCCTGGTTGAATGCGTCCTGCGCGGCGGTTTTCTGTCCACTCTTGTCGAGTGCCTGCGCCAGCAGCAGATAGCCGACGTCGCTGGGTTCGAGTTCGACGGCGCGCGAGTAATTTCTTGCGGCAGTCGCCGAGTCTCCCGACTTCTGCGCTACGACGCCGAGGCCTACAAACGCGCGCGCCGTGTCAGGATTCTGGCGAAGGGCCTCTTCGTAGCTCTCTTTCGCGTTGGCGTAATCCTCAAGGTGGCGGTAGTCGGTGCCCATGTTGACGAGGGCGTAGACGCGAAGAGCTTTGTCGGAAGTCAAGCGGAGCACGACCTGATCTTCCTGGAGCGCCGTCGAGTACTTCTTGGCTCGGCGTTCGCAGGTTCCAAGATTCAAGTGCGTGACCGGATCGCGCGGGCGCAGCTTTGCCGCGGCGCGGAATTGTTCGGCGGCTTCGTCGGTCCGCTCCTGGTTGAGGTAGGTTTCGCCGAGGTTTACGTGCGCGACGAAATTGTCTTTGGTGACGGCGACGGCGTGGTTCCACAGTGTCTCGCTGTCATGCCAGAAGCCGACCTGACGGACGGTCAGCGTGCCGAGCGCGGCCAGTATGAGCCCAGCCGCAGTCCCGACGAAAACGCTGCGGTTATATCGGTCCCCGGCCCAGTCAGCGATCCCCCAACACAGCATGAGCAGCAAGCCGATCATCGGCAGGTACATGTAGCGGTCGGCCGTGGCCTGCAGTCCCACCTGCACCAGGCCGATCATGGGGACGAGAGCGCCGAGATACCAGAACCATCCCACGACGAGATAGCGCTTTCGGCGGAAGAGCAGGACGAGACCAGTGATGGCAGCCACGATCAATGCGGCGAGTCCGATCTGCCACGGGCGCAGGGAATCGCCCGGGTGCGGATACATTGGGGCCAGTTGCACCGGCCAGAACATTCGCCCGATGTAGTCGAAGTAAGCGCCGATTGCGTTCCCGATGCGAACGCCGACGGGATATTCGACGGTGGAGCGCACCGCGCCTCCGGAACGTTGCGCCACCATGGTGACGATCGCGCTTGCCGCAGAAAGCGCAAAGAGAGGGATCTTTTCCAGGATGAGAGCGCCGACGGAGCGGGCAGGTATGCGGTCCGATTCCAGGTCGTGGGTCCCCAGTTGCATTCGCCGCAGAGGCCAGTAGTCCCACAGCAAGAGAAGGAAGGGAAGCGTGATCACCTGGGGTTTGGTCATGAGTCCGCAGGCGAAGAGGATGAAGACTAGCGCATAAGCCCCGACTGAAGGCTTCCGCGTGTAGCGCTGGTATGCCCATAGCGCGAGCAGCAGAAAGAGCATGCTGAGAACGTTCTTGCGCTCGGCTGCCCAGGCCACCGATTCCACATTGAGCGGGTGAACGGCAAAGAGCGCGGCGGCTACGAGCGACGGCCACATACTCTCGGTAGCTCCCATCAGGATGAGGAACAGCAGCACGACGTTCACGCAGTGCAAGAGGACGTTGGCGTAATGATGGCCGGCCGGGTTGAGCTTGAAGAGTTGATAGTCGAGAGCGTGAGAGATCCAGGTGAGGGGATGCCAGTTGGCGGCGTCGAAGGTGGTGAATGCCCAACCTATGGTGCTCGCGCTCAACCCTGACTGAACGTGACGGTTGGCTGTGATGTAGGCGTCGTCGTCATAGTTCACGAAACCGTTCTGGTTGACGCCGTTATAAAGCGCCAGCGTGCACACCACGAGCACGAGGCACATGATCAGAGTGCGATTCACGCCGCGCAGGTTGCCTTCAGGTGCATGAGTTTGGGATGCCATCTGGGCGGGAAACTCGACCCCTCAGAACATTTAAGCATGGGCGGGTCATGTAGCTGATAACTGAGCAGTTGCGCTGGTTACCGTAGTGCTGCGGTTCCGGCGGGGTGTGAGCGCGGTGGGTCTTGCCAGTGATTCGCATCACTGCATAGCAGGAGACGGTGAAGCAAGCTGATAGCAGATGATTCCGCACCTCCAGAGCGGGCAGGTGTCGTGTGTCTTGCTGGCGCTGGGTCTAAATAGCGCTGTGACTCTGCCGGTTTACGTCTGGGTGGCCGGCGCGATTGCGAACATGGCGGTCCTGATTCTGGCCGTGGCTTATGTGCGTAAGTCCCGAAAATTGGGGCGGCAGATTGCGGAGTCCGCACTGCGGGTCGCAGAGAGTGAACGGCAGCGCGATTCCGCCCAGGAAGAATTGTTCCGCCGGCTTTACGATGAACGCGAGCTGAACCGGCAGAAGATGCAGTTCGAGGCGCAGCTCTCGGAATACGAAAAGTATTCGGCCCTGGCGCAACTGGCGTTGGGAGCGGCGCACGAAATCAACAATCCGTTGCTTGGGATTCTTTCCCATCTCGAACTGGAGTTACGGGGCTGCGAGGATCCGGCGCAGCGCGCCGAGATTGAGCAATGCATCGCGGGCGCGAAACGCATTTCTTCGACTCTGCGGGGCCTGGTGAATTACGCCAGGCCGTCTCCGCCGGTGTGGAGCAAGATCATCCTGGCGCGGCTGGTGGCCGACACGATCGCATTCCTGGAGAACCAGCCGATGCTACGTGGGAAGAACTTGAAGAATGAGGTTCCTGCCGATCTTCCGCCGATCCGGGCTGACGCGAACCAGCTCTCGCAGGTGCTGATGAACCTGCTGCTGAACTCGGCGGAGGCGACGCCGGAAGGCGGGCGAATCACGGTCTCCGCGTCGAAGCTGACCTACGTGAACAGCATTGAGATCCGGGTCAGCGATACCGGGTGCGGCATGCCGGCCGAGGTGCTGGCTCACGTCTTCGAACCGTTTTTCACCACCAAGCGAGGAAAAGGGACGGGGCTCGGGTTAAGCATCAGCCATGCGTATATCCGCAGCCACGGCGGCGAGATGCGCGTGGACAGCGTGGTGGGGCGAGGAACGACCGTCGTGCTTACGCTTCCCCTGCGCGTGGAGCAGGAATCAGACGTGGAGAGCGAGCAGTCGCAAGTGGTGGTTTGAGATCACTATGCCTTACAGCGTGCTGGTCGTCGATGACGAAGAGCTGACCCTGCGGACCATCTCGCGCGGCTTGCGCGAGGAGGGGTACGAAGTCCTGACCGCTGCTTCGGGTGAGGACGCGCTGCGGATTTTTGCGGAAGATAATCCAGACCTCACGCTGCTCGACATTGTGCTGCCCGGTATCGATGGGGTCGAGGTTCTGCGCCGGATGAAGACCACCAATCCAGCCGCCATCGTCCTGATGATGAGCGCGTATCACATGGTGGATCGGGCGGTGGAGGCGATGAAGGCGGGAGCGCACGATTACCTGATCAAACCCTTCCATCTGGCCGATCTGATGGCGACGCTGCGGCGGGCGAGCGAGATGCTGGCACTGCGCGTTCGCGTACGGGGGGACGTGGAGCGCGCGAAGGGACGTTACGACTTCGGCCGCGTCGTGACCGGCAATCCGGCGATGCGCGCGATGCTCGAGATGGCGAAGAAAGCGGCGGAGGCGGACCATACTACCATCCTGGTTCTGGGAGAAAGCGGGACCGGAAAGGGCGTGCTGGCACGCGCGATTCACTATGCCAGCCCTCGCGCCAGCCAGCCCCTGCTGGAACTGAACTGTGCGGCGCTGCCGGAGAATCTGCTGGAAAGCGAACTGTTCGGATTTGAGCCCGGCGCATTCACCGACGCGCGGCGCCGCAAGGAAGGCCTGCTGGAGCGGGCTCATGGCGGCACGTTGTTTCTGGACGAGATCGGAAACATGTCGGCGGCGGTCCAGGCCAAGCTTCTGCGCGTTCTCGAAGAGGGAACGTTCATGCGGCTGGGAGGCACGCGGCCGATCAGCATCAACGTGCGGCTGGTGACGGCGACGAACGCAGAGTTGAAAGAGGCTGTCGCCAAAGGCCAGTTCCGCGAGGATCTCTACTACCGTTTGAATGTTGTGCCGCTGCTGATTCCACCTTTGCGTGAGCGCAAGGAGGACGTTCTGCCGCTGGCGCTCGATATGGTGCAGCATTTCAATCGCGAACTGCACAAGTCGTTTACAGGCTTTACGCCGGCGGCGGCGGAACTGCTGCAGAAGTATCCGTGGCCGGGAAATATCCGGGAACTGAAGAATGTCATCGAACGGACCATGATTCTGGCGCCCGACGGCGACATCGACGCTGTCTACCTTCCCGAAGAGATTCGCGAACATCGGGAAGCGGAGAAGGAAGACACGACGGTTTCCAGCTATGACGTGTCTCCGACGGGCCAGCAGTACGTCACGCTGCGCGAATATGAGGACGAATACATCCAGCAGGTACTGGCCGCAACTGGCAACAACAAGACGCAGGCGGCGCACGTGCTTGGGATTCATCCGACTTCGCTGTTGCGCCGGCTGAAGAAGTTGTCGTGAGCACGGAGAATCCGGTCCCGGCCAACGGCCTGGAGCCCACGGCCGACGGTTCTCAGTTCTCAGCTCTCAGATCATACCTCTTCCTCTGGAGTTGATTGGATCCTTGCACCTGTGACCTGACACTTGCGCCTGCCGCTATACTTGTCCTGATGCGCCCCATGTTGCGTTTTCTCTGGAATTCGACTCGCGGCCACCGGCTTGCCCCGTGGCGGAGTCCCTACCTTCTCTGGCGCATCGAGACCTACACCGGCGTCAAGATGACTCAGATCGGGTTCCTGGAATTCTGGGAGTTCCTGTGGACGGAGCGTCATAACCTTTGGCGCTTTCTGCAGTGGACCGCGGAGATGGATCGGTACGTTCATCCTCAAACCCGAAATCCGTAAGACATTGAAAGGAGACGGCATGATTGGCAAGGTTCTACTGGCTTTGATGTTGAGTGTGTCCGCAGTGGCGTGGGCTCAGGGAGAAGCTACCGTGCCGCCCCCCCAGCCTCCTCTGGGAGGACCCGGCATGACGGGGCCAGCAGGCGGGCCGCGTCAGAAGATGATGGAGATGCACAAGCAGCATCTGGACGCCATGAAAGCCGACGTTGAGAAAATGAAGGCGACGCTTGAACAGATGAAAGCGAATGTGGCCAAGATCAGCGACGCTGGAGAGAAAGCCCGCTGGCAGAACAACGTCGATCTGTGGGCCATGATGGTTGGCCACATGGAGCAGATGCTGAAAGAGATGGATTCGATGGGTCCGGGCATGATGGGTCCGGGGATGATGCACCATGGAGGTATGGGCGGCCCACCTGCGAATCCGCCCGACCAAAAGCCGCAGTAGGGTCGGTTCAGGGAACGGATGGCGCGGTCGTCAGGCCGTGCCGTTTCGTTCTCGTTAGGCGGGGTCCATCACGATGCTGACCTCGGTGCCCTTTCCCGCGCCCAGCACCTGAGACGCAGAACCGCGGTTGGCCGCCACCTCGAGATAGCCCATGCTTCCGAGGATGCCGAAGACTTCGCCGGGAGCACCCTCGGCATAGTTCGTGCACATGCGAGTCGCGTGACCTTTCCCCACCGCAATCTTGAATGGCCGCGGCGCAGGCCCGAACAACGCGGGCAAATCCTGGGGCGTGATGTTGGTGATGAGATTGCCGAAACGATCCGCTTTCAGCACGACGCCGCGCAGGGTGTGCTCGTCGACCGGTTTAGGGCGAGGCGCAGCGAAGCGGACGTAGTCGGTGACTTCGTCGCCAAAACGGGCAGGATCCACTCCCTTGGCTAGGTAGGCGGCAACGGGCGAGAAAATGTCGCGACCATGGAAAGTGCTGCTGCGAGGCTGAAGAAAATAGTGCTCGGCAGTGATCTGCCGCACGGAGAGCCTTTCTTCGCGATCATAAATCAGCGACAGCACGCCGTTGTCGGGCGCTACGAACAGATGGCGATCGCCGGTGAGGATGATTGGACGCCGCGCCGTGCCGACGCCGGGATCGACGACGACGACGTGGACGGTTCCGGCGGGGAAGTAGGAGTAGGCCTGCGAAATGGTCAGGGCGCCGTCGAGCACATCGAAGGCCTGCACGGCGTGGCTGATATCGACGATCTGGGCGTCGGGAGCCTGTTCGAGGATAACTCCCTTCATGGTTCCCACAAAGTGATCGGTGGTGCCGAAGTCGGTGGTGAGCGTGATGATGGGGCGCGCCAAATGTTCTGCCTCGACGAAGCTTTGCTGTTGGACGAAAGTATCGGGCGCGGGCGTGGTCACGTCAAGGAGTCAGTTGTGGATCGGGAATCACGTCGACGGGCTGACTACTCGCAGCGCAGGGCCTCGATCGGACTCATCCGCGAGGCCTTCAGGGCAGGGAAGAACCCGGAGATAATGCCAATCATCGAGAGGAGAACGAAGGAGATAATGACGACCGCAGTGGACATCTGCAGGAAGATGTCGCCTTCGTGGTTGGCGGTCTTGTAGAACTCGCTGTAAAGAGGCATGGGAGGAATGGCCCAGGTCAGGAACAGGGCGACAAAAATTCCGACAATACCTCCGAAGAAAGTCAGCACCAGGGCTTCCAGCAGGAACTGGACGAGAATGTGGCGCGGGCGTGCGCCGATCGCTTTGCGCAAGCCAATCTCGCGGGTACGCTCGGTGACCGACACGAGCATAATGTTCATGACCCCGATGCCGCCGACGGCGAGAGTGACCGCGCCAATCAGTCCCAGCACGGCTTGCAGGCCGAGAGAGAAGGCTGTAACCATCTGCTTGCTGTCGATCGTGTCCCACTCGGGAGTGGCCTTCTCATCCTTGGGATCAAAGTGGTGGCGGCGAGCGATGACCTCGCGCACTGCGGCCAGCGCTTTCTTGTTCAACTCGGCTGCCTGGGGCTGGATGATGATCATCTCCGGATCTTTGATGTTCTTCAGATCGCGAAACAGCGGGAAGGGGATGAAGCCATTCTCGTTGTCCGGACCCTGGTACATCGAGTCCTGAATCTTGTTCTTCATCACGCCAATGACTTCGAAGTCGAGGCCGCCGATGCTGACGTTCTGTCCAACAGCGGGTGCGCCCTGGAAAGCGCGCTTGGCAGCGTTGTAACCGAGGATGACGACGCGGCGGTGCTCGAGGAAATCGCCCTCGTTGAAATAGCGGCCGTCTTCGATGTCCAGTTTGCGCATCTGGCCGTAGGGAAGTTCGACGCCCCGGGTGTTCATCGAGACGACGCGGGTACCGACCTTGTATCCGAAATCGCGGTCCACCTCGGCGCTGACGGCGCGCACCAGGGGAACTTCGTCGCGTATTGCTTCCACGTCGGCGTACTCATACGAGACCGCTTTGCCGGCGCGTTGTCCTCCGGCCTGCAGGCTGGTTTGCCCCGGCCAGAGGACAATTACGTTATTGCCCATGTTCATGAAGGCGTGAATTACGCTGCCGCCCAAGCCCTGGCCATAAGCCAGCAGCAGGACGACCGAAGCCAGGCCCCAGACGATGCCCAGCATGGTCAGCACCGAACGCAAGCGATTGCGATTCAGCGCCTGCCAGCCTTGCGTGATGAGTTCTTTTAAGAGCATGAGAACCGGTCACGGGTCACAAGTGACGAGTCCAGGAAAACCCTTTCTCGGCACCTGTCACTTTCAGTCGAGATGAATATCGCCGGAGCCGGTGTGCACGGAGATCGTTGGACCTCCATTGCCCACTCTTCCGACCACGCTCTTGCGTTCCTGCACGCGTCCTTGCACGGTGGTGGTTACGGGATGATCGACCGTCACCGTACCGGAGTTCGACGAAATGTCCACATCGAAGGACGCGCCTGAGGGAACGCGCATGTCGACGTTGCCAGAGCCGGTGCGAATGCTCCACAGGCTGGTGGGCGAGCCGTCGGCGCGAATGTCACCGCTCCCGGCCTCCGCGCGAAAACCGCCTTTGATGCCCCGCACGGTGATATTGCCGGAGCCGGTGCGTGCATCGACATCGCCCTGGCCCACTTCTTCGATCTCGATATCACCGCTGCCAGCCTTGATCCGGACCGGGCCCGAGACTTCGCGGCCATGCACGTTGCCGGAGCCGGTTTGGAAGTGCAGGTCGCCGGTCACACGGGAGAGTTCCATGTCACCCGACCCTGCTTCGAGATCGACGTTTCCCTTGATCCCTTCCACGCTCTGATTGCCGCTTCCACTATGGCCGCGGACAGCCGTGTTCTCTGGGACAACGATTTCATAGTCGATCGAAATGTTGCGGTAGTTCACGTAGTCCACCCGGATACTGTTGCCCGTCTGACGCAGCGGAGGATTCTTCTCCAGTTCCTGGACGTCGTCCTTCGAGGACTTTTCAAACCACGAGTATCCCGCGTGGATCTTGCCGTGGATGGTCACCGCACCGGCTGGACCGCTGCGGACGGTGATGTCGCCCGAACGGGTGAGGACTTCGAGATCCACCGGACCATTGACCTGGAACGATCGGTCGAAGCTTCCGGCGACCGAGGCAAAGCCGGCCAGCGAACTGACCAGCACGAACAACAGGACGCGCACTGCACGATAGCGAATCAGGTTATTCATAACGTAGCGACTCCACAGGTGGCATTTCCGCCGCACGCTGGGCCGGATACATGCCGGCGGTCAGCGTGATCAGAGAAAGAGTGAGTATCGAAGCGACGATCGAAATCACCGACACAATCGGATGTGGAACAAAATCGGGTAAAGGTACCAGGGTGGTTAGAACGCAGATTCCAATCCCGACAGCCAAGCCCAGGCTGCCGCTGACGACCGTGAGCAGGGCGGACTCGGCAAAAAACTGGCGCATGATATCGGCGCTGGTGGCGCCCATGGCTTTCCGGACGCCAATCTCCCGCGTCCGCTCGGTGACCGACACCAGCATAATGTTCATCACGCCAATGCCGCCCAGACACAGGGTGACCACCGCGACACATCCGAAAAACAGGGTCACGAAATCGAAAATGCGAGCCAGGATTTTGGCGCCGTCCATGGTGTCCCAGATGAAGAGCGCGTCTTTGTCGTTGCCTTCGAAGTGGTGCACGCGGCCAAGCGCGCGGCGAACTTGCAGGACGGCATCTTCGTGAGTGGTCGGGTCGCCGACCTGGAAGACGATGTCCTCAAGATAGCCCTTCACAATGCCCGGCTTCTGCGGCGGAGGAAAATCCCTGGCGACCGAGGAGTAGGGGGCAAAGAGGTAGTCGTTGTCGGGGCCGCTATAGTTCGAGTTCTGATTTTTCTTTTCGAGAACGCCAATCACCGCGTAGGGGACGCCCTTGATCGAAACCATGGAGCCCACAGCGGGCTGGCCGGGGAAGAGCTGTTGCTGAGCGGCAGAGCCGAGGACAACGACACGCCGTGCTTCATTTTCATCTTCGTCGGTGATCAGGCGTCCGGAGCGGATTTTCAAGGAGCGGAAGTCCTGATAGGCCGGCCACATTCCCACCACCCCGCGATTCGCCGAGTTGAAGGCGCTGACTTCAGGCACCTGCCGGCGCAGTTCCGGGCTCACGTTCTTGATCAGGTAGCAGTCGCTGCGGATCAGCCGCGCGTCCTCGATGGTCAGCGTAATCTCGCGGCCGGCAGCGAGGCCGCCCGCTTGAGCGCTGGTGCGGCCGCCCCAGACGATGACCAGGTCCTTGCCCAGAGTCTCCATGTGTTTCTTTTGGTCCACGATGAAGCCGCGTCCCAGGCCCACCAGCAGGATCACTGACGCGATTCCCCATATGATCCCGAACATCGTGAGGAAGGTGCGCATCTTGTGTGCCCGGAAGGTGGCGAATGCCTGGCGGAATATTTCGGAGAAGGTCATGGCCCAGATCTCAGGTGTTTAGCCAGGTGTCAGGCCTCAGGTTCCCGGAGTGCCGTGACGGTTGTGTGGTTCTCGCGAGACGTGAGACCCGACACCTGACAACTCGGTCCTTACTGCAGTACCACCTGATCGCCCTCTTTCAGACCGCCGAGCAGTTCCGTCTTGGCGCCATTCGATATGCCGATGTTGACGGCAACTTTCTTCTTGCCTTCTTTACCTTTGGCATCGGGCACTTCGACGGAAGCCTTCTTGTCCTTGTCGTAGATGATCGCGCCTTCCGGAATCTGCAGCACGCTCTTGTGCTCTTCCAGAATGATTTCGGCGTTGGCGGTCATGTTGGCCTTGAGTACACCCTCGGGATTGTTGATCGAGACTCGAACTTCGAAGGTGGTGACGTTGTCCTTCTCCACGCCCATGGGAGAAATCTTGTTCACCTTGCCGGTGAAGGTCTTGTCCTTGTAGGACTCGACCTTGATGCGGGCGGGCTGTCCCATGTAGACCTTACCGATGTCGCTCTCGTCGACTTTTCCCTTCACGTAGACTTCGCTGGTGTCGCCGAGCGTCATGACCAGCGTCGCAGAAGAGCCCAACACAAGGATGGAGCTGACCGCGTCGCCGACTTCCACGTCGCGCGAGAGGATGATTCCGTCAATCGGGGATTCGATGCTGGTGTAGCTCAACTGCTCTTCCAGCTGTTTGAGGTTGGCGCGATCCTGGGCGACCTGCGCCTGAGACTGGCCGATCTTCGCCTGCAGAACCTGCAACTGCGCCTTCGAGACGTTCTGCTTGTTCAGCGACATCTCGTAGTTCTTTTGGGCGTCGTCGAGCGCGGATGCGGACACGACGCCTTCCTTGGCCATACCCTTGGCGCGTTCATACGCGCGTTTGAGCAGGGGCACGTCGGGGCCTTCGGCGTCCACTTTGGCGCGCTCCAGATCGGCGCGGGTGCCGTTCATGCTGGCGGTGGAAGCTTCGAGCTGCGCGCGCGCCTGGTCGACGCGAGCCTGGATCTCTTCTTTATCCAATTCGGCGAGGAGTTGGCCTTTCTTGACCTTGTCGCCGTACTCGACATAGAGCTTCTTCACGATGCCGCTGGCTTTGGACTTGATCTCGACCTTGGTGATGGGCTCGATCTTGCCGGTCGCGACAACGCTTTTGGCCAGATCGCCCTTCTCCACTTTCGCCAGCTTCGAGGGATCAATCTTGGTGCCACCGCTGGTGGCTGCGATCAGTCCGCCCGCGATCACCAGCACGAGGACGGCTGCGATCGAACCGTAAATAATTCTCTTGCGCCGCTTCTTCTTGCCATTTCCGTTACCGTTCACAACCGCCTCCTACCTGGAAGTACGAAAGATTGATTCTCAAGCTTCACCCTGTATTACGGGTTGCGTCTGTGATTAGTTCCTCGAAAATCGATGTCGAGGAAAGGCTTGTGGGAACCAAGGATTAGACAGGTGGGCAGGAAAAAGGTCACAGGTCACAGGTGACAGGTGACCGGGTTGTGCCCGGATGACCCCGAGGCTGACGAGCTTTCCGCTTGTGAGCTGTCACCTCTGACCTGTGACCTTCTTTCCCCTTTGGAATGTTAGAATTAACGCTCCCATGATTGCATATGTGCTGCTGCGGGTGTTTCTGATCCTGCTTCTGGTGGCAGCCAATGCGTTCTTTGCCGCTGCGGAATTCGCCCTGGTCAGTGTCCGTGAAACCAGAATCCAACAACTGATCGAAGCCAACCGGGTGGGCGCCCGGACCGTCCTCAAACTCCACCAACAACTCAGCCGGGTGGTGAACGGCGTACAACTCGGGATCACGATCTGCAGCCTGGCGTTGGGCTGGTTGGGCGAGCCGGTGCTTGCCCGCCTATTCGAGGCCTGGATCGGGCACATTCCGTATGCCATCGTTTACGCCCACGCGTGCGCGGTGGGAGTGGCTTTCGTCCTGATTACGGGCCTTCACGTGATCCTGGGCGAACTGGTGCCGAAGTCTCTGGCCCTGCAGCGTGCGGAGCGGATCGCGCTGACCGTGGCCGCGCCCATGGACGTGTTCCTTACGGTGACTGGGCCGCTGATCACCTTCATGAACCGGATTGCCGGGGCAGTGCTGCGGATATTCGGCACGCGCGACATCCGGCATGGGTCCGTACATTCCGCCGACGAACTCAAGCTGATCGTGACCGCGGCACACCACTCTGGGCAACTCTCCGCGGCGCAAGAGGAAATGCTGCTGAACGCGCTGGAACTGGAAAACATCGCGGCGCGCCAGGTCATGGTTCCGCGCACGCGTATCTTTTCTTTGCCCGCGGATCTGATCTTGGATGATGCGTTGTCGCGGGTCGTCGAGGACCAGCATTCGCGCATTCCGGTGTACGACCCGCAGCGCGGCCCCGAACACATCGTCGGCGTGCTCTACGCCAAAGACCTGATGCGGTGGACGCGATTCCGGCTGACTCTCAGCTCCAGTCCCGCCTCCGCCATGCGCATCGCCACCATGAAGATCAGCCAGATCATGCACGACGTCCTGGTAGTACCGGAAACAAAGTCGCTGCTCGATTTGCTGGTTGAATTTCAGCAGCGTAAACGGCACCTTGCCGTGGTGGTGGACGAATTCGGCTCGACCGCCGGCGTGATCAGCGTGGAGGACGTCGTCGAACAACTGGTTGGAGAACTGGAAGACGAATTCGATGTTGCTGCCGTGCCGCCAGGAGTGGCGGATGCGAATGCCCCGTTGTCGCTGGACGGCTCGGTCAATATTCGCGATCTGGAGGCGCAGTACGAGCTGAAGCTGCCGCAAGACGAAGGCTATGAAACGCTGGCCGGATTCATGCTCTCGCGGCTGCAGAGAATCCCGCAGGAAGGCGATGCGTTCGAGTACGAAACACGGCGCTATGTCGTCGAGAAGATGGAAGGGAACCGTGTGGCATCCGTGCGGATCGAGCCGGTGGCTGCGAAACAGCTTGCCCGAGACTAGTCTATTTCGCCGCTAGCCGTTCCCAGGTGATCGTCCAAGTCAGAACGATTCGTGTTCCGTCCTTTTGGTCTACTGGGTCCTCTGCGCGAAAGAAGAACCGGTTCGGGTTGATGAGATGGTAGGGCCGGGATTGTTCCGAACCGACCCAAGCTGGACTCCACGCTGTCTCAGGACGGTGAATGATGGTCCGCTCGCTTTCGCGAATTTCGAAGGTTCCGCAATAAGAATCGAACCCGTCGAGCGCGGACGCGGCCTCTGAAGCAGTGGGCTGTTCTGCGTCGACCCACTTCGGCCGCCCTGGCTTCATCAACTGCGCGCACATGTGGCCGGAAGGAGTGTACAGGAGAAAGCCGGTTGCATTGGGTCCCAGGTCGGGATAGGGAGTCGTGTGACCATCCGGGTAACGAACCTCTGTTGCCACCAGTTTCCAGGCGCCGAGAAAGTAGTTTCGGATTGAACCTTCAGGCTGGTATTCGGACGAGGCAGGGGCGGCTGCCTGAGCGTGGACCCAAGGGGCGAAAGAGAATAAAAGTAGTATCCGAAGAATCGTGTTGCGCACGTGACCTCCGAAATGTCGGGACTGATTTTACCGCCGGCAATGGGAGTACCGACCAATGCGCTTTGCGGTTGCCGCTCGAATTGAGAGAATAGCTGCTCCGCATGCTTCGCCAAATTCTCTCGCGGCTGGTCTACACCCTCCCGGTGCTCTGGCTGGTTGTTTCCGTCGTGTTCGTCCTGATTCACTTCGTGCCTGGCGACCCCATCCAGCAGATGCTCGGCGAGGGTGCGGCAGCCGGAGATATCCAGGCCATGCGCCACGCTTACGGGCTCGACGTACCGCTGGGACGACAATACCTGAATTATTGGAAAGGCGTGCTGCACGGTGACCTGGGGAAGTCGGTGCGATTCAACGAAGGTGTGACCGGCCTGATCTTGAAACGGTATCCGGCGACCGTGCAATTGACGCTGGCTTCGATGCTGGTGGCGATCTCGCTCGCAATTCCTGCCGGGGTACGATCCGCCCGGCGGCGCAATCGCTGGGACGATCGCATCATCAGCGTGGTCAGTCTGTTCGGTTTGTCATTCCCAAACTTCGCCCTGGGTCCGGTGCTGATGCTGCTGTTCGCCATCAAGGCAGGATGGCTGCCGGTCTCTGGTTCCGGCTCGTTGCCGCACTTCGTCTTGCCCGCAATCACGATGGGCGGCGCCCTCGCGGCGATCCTGACGCGTATGGTGCGAACGTCGATGCTCGAGGAACTGGGACAGGACTACATTCGGACAGCGCGAGCGAAAGGCCTGCCGGAACGAACGGTGGTGTATCGCCACGCGCTGCGGAATGCGATGATCCCCATTCTTACCGTGCTGGGGCTACAGTTCGGCGCGCTTCTGGCTGGCGCGATTGTCACCGAGACGATCTTTTCCTGGCCGGGGATTGGGCGGCTGACGATTCAGGCCATCGGCAATCGGGACTACTACCTGGTACAGGGATGCATACTGGCGATTGGGCTGACGTATGTGGCGGTGAACTTCATGACCGACTTGATGTATTCGGCGGTGAATCCGAGGATCAGACAGTGAGCCACCCGAAACCGCCAGACCTGTAAAAACGAACAATGTCCTCCGCCGCCATCTCGCTCCCCCGCCTTGCCCGCCACAACCCGCTGGCAGCAGTCGGCGTCGTGTTGGTCGCTGCGTTCGCTCTCTGCGCGATCTTCGCCCCCTGGCTTGCCCCGCAGGATCCGGCCTACATCGATCTCCCCGACAGGCTGCAACCTTCTTCGTCGCACCACCTCGCTGGCACGGACGAGCTTGGTCGAGACATCCTCTCCCGCCTCATCTGGGGCGCGCGCATTTCGATGTTCGTCGGCAGCAGCGTGGTCGCCTGCTCGCTGTTGCTGGGCCTCATGGTTGGCAGTCTGGCCGGATACTACGGGGGGCGTATCGATCGCTTCGTCAACATTGTGCTGATGAATGCGTTTCTCTCGTTTCCGGGAATTCTGATTGCCATCGCGTTTGTTGCGTTTCGCGGGCCCGGCATCTTCAACCTCGTGCTGGCGCTGTCGCTGGGGGGATGGGTCGGCTACTCGCGTCTGGTACGGGCGCAGGTCCTCGCGGTTCGAGAGAGGGAATTTGTCGAAGCGGCCCGCTCACTGGGAGCGAGCGATCTGCGAATCATTCTCCGGCACATACTGCCGAATATCATTCAGCCCGTGATTGTGCAGGCTGCGATCGGCATGGCCGGCGCGATTCTGGCCGAGGCGACCATGAGTTTCCTCGGACTGGGCGTGCCTCCACCAACCGCCAGCTGGGGTTCCATGCTCAATGACGCGCGCTCGCATCTGTTTGACGCGCCACACCTCGTGTTATTCCCGGCAGTGACGGTGATGCTGGCCGTGTTGGCATTCAACTTCATCGGGGATGCTCTCCGCGACGTGCTCGAACCACGCTCTAGGATTGAAGCAGGACTCTAAGGGATCCCTCGCAAGGGTGCTCGGGATTTCGGCTGCGGGCTCCCGCTTCGCTCACGCCCGCAAAGCGCCTCAACTTTGACTTCCCGCCGCGCTTCCGTACAATGCGCGCTGTCAGTTACCCCTGGTCCCGAGGTCCATCGTGCTCTTGCGAAACCTGGTTTTTTCTTCCTGCGTATTGTTGGTAGCTTCCTTCCTGTGGGCTGATCCGCAGACCGGTAGCACCTCGTCTGCTCCCGCCGCCAACGCCGCCGCAGTGTCGTCCGGCCCGGCGTTCGACGTGAAAGCCGCTGTGGATGCGTATCTGGCCACCGTTCCTCCGGACAAGAAGGCGCGCTCCGACGCGTACTTCGAGGGCGGCTACTGGCTGCAGGCATGGGATTTCATCATCGGGGCGATGATCACGCTTTTTCTGCTGCAGACGCGCCTTTCGGTACGCCTGCGCGACTGGGCTGCCCGGCTGTCGTCCTGGAGCGGAATCCGGGACCTGGCTTATTTCCTTCAGTTTCTTCTCTTCACCAGCATCGTCGAGTTTCCGATGACGGTGTATGAAGGGTATATCCGCGAGCACAAGTACGGGCTGGCGACGCAGACGTTCGGTCCGTGGATGCGGGATCAGTTGGTGGCGCTGGCCCTGATTGCGGTGCTGGGAGGTATCGCTGTCGTCGGTCTCTACGCGATCGTTCGTCGGTTGGGAAACAGCTGGTGGGTGTGGGGAGCGGTTGCCAGCGTGTTCCTTACTGCGATCGTTTATGTCATTGGCCCCGTGTATATCGCACCTTTGTTCAATCGCTACAAGAAGCTCGAAAATTCGAAGATCAAGGAATCGATCCTGAGCCTGGCGCGGGCGAATGGAATTCCGGTGAACGAAGTCTATGAAGAGGACGCATCGCGCCAGTCCACCCGCATCAGCGCACATGTCGCTGGGTTTCTGGGAACCGAACGCATCGTTCTCAACGACAACCTGTTGAATCGCTGCACACCCGAAGAGATTCAATCGGTCATGGGCCATGAAATGGGGCACTATGTGCTCCATCACGGATACAAGGACGTGATGTTCTATGCCATTCAGTACGTCGTTGGATTCGCCTTCCTCAATTGGGGATTGAGCTGGAGCCTATCCCGCTGGGGAGAGCGCTGGGCGGCGCGCGAAATCACCGATGTCGCCACCCTGCCATTGGCCGTCCTGATTTTGTCGATCTACTTCTTCGTGCTGACCCCGGTCACCAACAGTTGGACCCGCACGCAGGAATACGAAGCCGATATCTTTGGCCTCAACGCAGCTCGCCAACCTGACGGAGAGGCGCTCGTAGATCTGAAGTTGGGCGATTACCGCAAGCTCGATCCCAGTCCGCTGGAGGAGATGATTTTCTTCGATCATCCGAGCGGCCGCACCCGCATTACCGCGGCCATGCGCTGGAAAGCGGAGAACATGGCGGTGCTGCCGCCGGGGACGAAGCCGGGGAAGCCCTGAACTGGCTGCCAGCCCATAGCCCAAGGCCAACGGTGATGAGCCCCGTGTCCGCAGCCCACCGGCTCACTTCATCGGGTGATCCTGCTCACTGCCGTCTGTGCATTCGCCTGCTAGTTTCAGTGGCAGGAGGGCGACATGGCCACCAGCTATTCCTACCGCACTACCGCTCGTTGGACCGAACATAAACGCGGGATTGTGGATGGCGAAGGCATTCCCCGTACGATTAACTTCGCGTCACCTCCGGAATTTGGTGGAGAGCCGGGTCTGTGGACTCCCGAGCATCTGCTCCTGGCATCGGTGGGGACCTGTTATGTCGCGACCCTGCGTGCGGTTGCCGAAGCCTCCAAGGCCGAGTTCCACGCGCTGGAACTGGCTGTCGAGGGCACGATCGAGAAGCAGGAAGGCGGATTTCGGTTCACGCGTATCGTGCTGCGTCCCGTGGTGACGATTGAGAAGGAGGAAGAGCGGGAGCGCATGAGCCGGTTACTCGACAAGGCGGAGCGCGTATGCCTGGTGTCGCGCTCGCTTGCCTGCGCAACCACCCTCGAGTCGAAGCTCGTTGTGCAAGAGCGGGTGCACGCCTGAACAGCTGGCTCAAATGTCGGATCTCGCACGTTTCAAGACGCTGAGACAACTGACTTTAGCCCGAACTATTCTCGCCTCCAAGTGACCTCGAAGACATCTAACCGTTTAAATGTCATGGGCTTCGGTCTCCGATAACTTTTCCCGACGTTGGTCGTCTAAAGATTGAGGCAATGGCAGGGGAACTTTTCCCGGGCTGGTTCGTATGGATAAGAAGATGGAGCTGCGATTCCAAGTCGATCGTCAACATGATGTAGCCATCGTGCGCTGCGCGGGTCGTATGGTCCGTGGCACCCCGCTGGACTCGTTCCGCCGCCAGGTTGAACAGTTGCAGCAGCTGCGCATCCTCATCGTGGATTTGTCGGCGGTGGAGCAAGTTGACGCGGGTGGGTTGGGAAGCCTGCTGCTGATCAGGCGTTGGGCTCGGCAGCAATCGCTGCAGATGAAGCTGGCGAACCCCTCTCCGTTTGTTCTACGCTTGCTCGAAGCGACGCGTTTGACCTCTGTGTTTGAAGTTTCCTCCCTGGAAGAGGCGCTCTGCATCCTGCAGGCGCCGGGAGACAGGCAACAATACGCGGTTGCCTAAATTCGTGGGCGCGATGCTTTATAATTCGCGCCCATGAAGCCTACTTGCGCAGGTTATCCCGTCCCGGACAATGCATTGATTGATTCGCAGTGCTCCTGCGTCTCGGGCCCGGTGCGCGATCCGCGTCGTTTGTTTGTGAAAGAATTCCACTTTCCTCATCGCATCTCCGTTCTCTCCTAAGTGCCTCCTCCGGCCCAACTCGCCCGTAAACTGCATGTCACCGATTACTTCTCGCTCGGCTGGGGGACGATGGTCGGAGTCGGATGGCTGGTGGTGATGGACGACTGGCTGATGCGCGGTGGATCGCTAGGCGGGATCCTCGGCTTCGCGATCGGCGGCGTGCTGCTGCTGCCCATCGGCTACGTCTACGGAAAGCTGGTAGCCGCCATGCCCGATGCGTCTGCCGAGGTGGCCTATACGGCGCGTGTTTTTCCGCGTCCCGTCAGCTACTTCACCGGGTGGATGATGATGCTGGCGTACTTCATCGTGTGTCCATGGGAGGCGGTCGCCGTCGGACGTATTGCCGGCTACATCTTCCCATCACTCAATTCGATGGAACTCTATCGCGTCGCGGGAAAGCCGGTGTATCTGCCGCACCTCGCGATCGGCCTGGGATTGACCGCCCTGCTGACGCTTTTGAATTATCGCGGCATTCGCCTAAGCGCGATCTTCCAGAATTGGACGACATTCGGAACGCTCGCTCTGTTCGTAATCTTTGTGGGGATTGGAGTCACGCGCGGATCGACGGCCAACTTCCCGCCGTTGTTTACCCACACGCCGTTGGTCTCGATCTTGCTGGTGCTGCAGATTGTTCCCTATTTCATGACCGGCTACGAGTCGGTGACCAAGGCCGCGGAAGAAGCCAGTCCCGAGTTTCGCAGCCGCGGCTATTTTCGCGCGATCTGCGCGGCGATCGTTGTGGGATTCGTGTTCTATATCATCGTGATTGCTGCCGTGGGATTTGTGGCGCCGTGGCATGATCTGACTGGCGTCCCCTTCATGACCGCGGTTGCGTTTGAGCACGCCATCGGCGCCCGCTGGATCGTCAGCATCATTCTGGCTTCGGCGCTGCTGTCGCTATTTAAAGTGTTCAATGGCAACTTCGTAGCCGCTACGCGCTTGCTGTTTGCGATGGGACGGCGGGGCCTGGTGGACAGCCGGCTTGGCAGCGTACATCCCGCGAACCAGACGCCCGCCATCGCGGTGACCTGGGTCGGTGTGGCGACCGGTCTATGCATGTTTCTGGGAAGCGCCATTCTTGTCCCGATCTCGGAGGTCGGCTCGCTGGCGTCGGCGACGGGATGGCTCGCAGCCTGCGGCGCTTATCTTTGCATGAAGCCCGCCGCCATCGATCGCGCGATTGCCTGGCTCGGAGCTCTCGTGGCACTGGCCATGCTCATGATGAAGGTTCTCTATTTCGTACCGGGCCACTTCGGCGGGTGGGAATGGCTCGCGCTCGGGTTGTGGATTGTATTGGGTATTCTGATTGGCCGCCCGCGCGGCGCAAACGTTGCCATCGGCGAGGGCTCACCCGCGGTGGCGGACTCGGGGAAACAATGATGACTCTGGCTCGTCGCCTGCTGCTTGCGGTTCTATTCGTGCTTGCTGGATGTGCTCTGGCTGCCGATCGTCCTTTTGATCTCGTGATTATCAATGGCCACATTGTTGATGGGACAGGTTCTCCGTGGTATTCCGGTGACATCGGGATCCGCGACGGACGCATCGCTGCGATCGGCACGTTGACTGACCGGGCACGCATGCGCACGATTGACGCGCAAGGCAAAGTCGTCGCTCCCGGCTTCATCGACATGCTGGGCCAGTCGGAACTGACGATTCTTGTTGACCGGCGCTTGCCTTCCAAGATCTTTCAGGGGATCACGACCGAAGTCACGGGCGAGGGTGGATCGGTTGCACCGTTGAACGATGCCATCATTGAGGCTGATCGCCCGGGCTACGATCACTACAAGATCACTCCCGACTGGCGCACCCTGGGCCAGTATTTCGCGCGACTGGAAAAGCAGGGCATGGGCATCAACCTTGCCAGTTATGTCGGCGCAACCCAGGTGCGCCGCATGATCCTCGGCGACGCCGACGTTCAACCGTCGCCCGAACAACTCGAGAAGATGGAGGCGCTGGTCCGTGACGCCATGCGTGACGGGGCCGTCGGTGTGTCTACGTCGCTGGAATACGCACCCGCGCCCTATGCCAAGACAGACGAGCTCATCGCTCTGGCCTCGGAGGCGGCGAAGTCCGGTGGCATCTTTGCGACCCATATGCGCAACGAGAGCGACAGCGTGCTGGAGGCGATCGACGAAGCGGTTCGCATCGGCCGGGAAGCGCACATTCCGGTTGAAATCTGGCACTTCAAAACCGCCGGCAAGAGCAATTGGGGACGGATGCCGGAGTTGATTGCTCGCGTCAACAAGGCGCGAGCCGAGGGCGTCGACGTGGCAGCCGACACTTATGCCTACACCGCCTGGTTCAACAGCATGTCGGCATTTGTTCCGGCGTGGGCGCATGACGGCGGCGACGCCAGGTTGGTCGAGCGCCTCAAAGATCCCGCAACCCGCGCGCGTATTCGCAAGGATATGGAGACTCCCTCCAAGGACTGGGACAACGAGTGGCTGGAAATCTCCGGCCCGCAAGACGTGATGATCGGGGTTGTCCAGAATCCGGCTCTTCGAAAGTTTCAAGGCAAGCGGCTGAGTGACGTTGCCAAAGCCTGGAACAAGGACTCGATGGACGCTCTGTTCGACTTGCTCATTGAAGACAACGCCTTCACCTCCTGCGCCGTCTTCGGCATGTCGGAGCCGGATGTGGCGCTCGCGTTGCAGCAGCCCTGGGTTTCGGTCGACAACGATTCGTCGGGTACGTCACCCGAAGGGATACTGGGAGAGGAGCACCCGCATCCGCGCGCCTATGGAACATTTCCGCGAATCCTGCGCAAGTACGTTCGCGAAGAGAAGAAGCTGACCCTTGAAGATGCGATCCGCAAGTTCTCGGCCTTGCCGGCCCAGCGTATGCGGTTTACCGACCGCGGTGTGCTGCGTGCGGGCATGTGGGCGGACGTCGTGGTTTTCGATCCGGAGACCGTTCACGATGTCGCGACCTTCGACAATCCCAACCAGCTCTCCCAAGGGATGGAGTACGTGCTGGTGAATGGTGTGCCGGTGATCGAAAACGGAAAAATGACCGGGAAACTGCCGGGGAAAGTGCTGCGAGGTGCGGGGTACGTGCCGCAAAACTGAGGTCTCAGCTCGCAGCGAGAAACTCTTAGCGCTGAATCACGGTCAATCTGTGGGGTCCCACCGTCGCTGTCTCGATCTTGTCAGGAAGCGCGAACGTTGAATCTAACCCTACTCCGGGATAGCGCGGGGTAACGTACTTTTCCACGAACAACTGCAATATGAAGTGCGGCACTTCGATTCCATCGATCGCAACAGAGTTCACGTGGACACGACCCCGATGATTCGATCCTGATGCTTGTGCCTCGACTTCGACGTCGTGCACGTCGGAGAACAGGCCCAGCAGAGGGTTTGAGTTGGCGCGTCCGGCGCGGACGCTCTCGAAGTCGACCCGACATCGTGCAGTAATGACTCCGGGAGCGCCGGCGAGATGCAACGCCTCTACTCCCGCGGGTAAACGAACCTTTCCGGATGCCAGATAGGCATTGACCTCGGCCTCCGTGAGTTCCGTGGGGCGCGGGTCTGGATGCTCGCGTGTTGCGTTGTCGTCGAGATAGTGGAGCTTCTGCTCGGCGCTCTGAACTGGAGTGCGCGGCGTGCCGGCTCCGAACGAGAGTCCCGCTACAATGAGGAGCGCGAGAGAGAAAACCTTGGACCTGACACCTGTCACCTGAAACCTGACCTAGGGCTTAATCACGGTCCGGGCTTCGGTGCGGCCTGCCCGCACTGCGCGCGGCTTGAGCAGCGTTCCCGTGACGTTCCATGACTGCTCGTCGCCACGCGTCAGCACCATATTCAGCCCGGCCGGAGAAGCCGTCCCGCTGATCTGATAGATGCCGTTGTGCGACTCGATTCTGCCTGCGTTCAGATTCCAAGTCCCATTTTTCGCTTGTAAGCGCGCAGCAAAAAGGTGTACCGGGAAGGGCTTGGGTGCGTCCGCCAGTTCGAGGCGGGAGAAGCTTCCGTTCTGCATGGCGAACTTGAGCTGACCGTCCGTATGCGCGAGGAGTTCGGCGAAGCTGGAACCGGTGGAACTCCAGTCAAACCTCGCGTCCGCGGTTCCCGTGACCCAGGGATCGTTCATGGCCATCCCCACCTGAGCGAGCGATACACCCTGCAGGGTCCCGCTGGCGCGGTAGCGCAACGGCTGCGTGGAGGCATCGATTACCCACAGTCCCTGATGGACGCCCTGCAAGACTTGCGCTTGAAGATCGCGCAGCGTGAGCTTGCCGTGGTCGAGTTCCACTTGCGCCGCCACGTGAGTGGCATCGACGTTCTTCAGTCTGAAGCGATTGACCTGTAACCTGCCGTCTGCCTGGATGGCGACCAACGGAGATTTTCCCGGCGCCTCGTTCGACCTGAGAATCTGGTACCAGGGGCGCTTGGCCGGATGCAGTGCAAACCATTCCGCGATTGTTGCCGAGGAAAGCTGGTCCGCAGCCAAGTTGAACCGGTATGCGCAATTCGCCGATGCACAATGACGAGGCGCTCTCACCGCGCCGCTCCAATGCGTGTCGCCGACATGCGCCGAGAGTTTCTCCACCGACACGGTCTCCGGATCGAGGGTCACTGTAGCCGCGGCGATCTCGATCTCCGGATTCAGGCCGCGCATGCCGGTGTGGACGTTGCGGAGTTGCGCCGTGCCCAAAGTTGTGGGCGCCTGGAATCCTTGCCAGGGCCCGGAAACCGTCAAGTCGACTCTGGCAGCACCATCGGCTACCAGGCGGAATCCCGATACTCCCAGGGCATCGGCCAAACGGTAGACGTGCCTGATCTCCGCGTCACCGCGTAGAAAAAAACGGTAGTCGGATAGGGTGAGCCATCCTCCGGCGGTGGCCGGTGCGCCGCCTAGAGCTAACGGAAAAGGTCCCACGTTGAGGTGAGCCTCCGCCGGTTCGTTGCTGTTCACCCTTGAGGTCGATCGTGTCGGCTTGCCCTGCCCGGCGTTTGCATCGGCCAAGTCCAAGGGTACGTCGCCAAACGAGATCTCATCTTTTCCGCCATTGGCGGAAAGACGAACGCCGGACGCGAGTCCTTTCCCGTTCCACCGCGCCGCGGCGGAAGCGGAATGCGTGCCTCGGAACTCAGCGTCAAGGCGGCCGCTGGCAACCAGATCGTCCGGCAGTCCCTTCTTGGACTGGCGCAGCAACTGCAGCGCCGACGACAGCGGCACTCCCTGCAAGGCGAGGGTCAAGTCGTAGAATGGGGCTGCCGTCAGTGGACCCGCGCTGCCGCTGAGACGAATCGCCCCCGCTCCGGTCACGGCATCGCACTCCAGTCCCTCGAGCATGCGCTCCACAGAACTGTAGTGCCCGGAACAATCTGTGAAGAGGCGAACGCCGGCATTGTTCATGATGTCGTAGCGGCGAAAATCATCAATCTCGATCTTGCTTTGAACCTGTAGCGCGCGCGGTGTACCGGAGAAGGCCGTGGTGATGGTCACGTCGCCGCGCCACCCGCGGTCGCGTCCGCTGAACAGCTTTGTGATCTGGCCCAGTTGACCCTTCTTCCATTCCGCCGCGATCTGCAGTGGAGCGTCAGTGAGACTCGATGCCCGCTGCCAGGTCGCGTTGATCTGGATCAATCCGCTATCGGTGAGATTGACGTCAGTTCTCGTGGGCTGTGCGGAGATGCGCGCGCCCCAGGTATTTTCCGAGTCCTGCCACAGGGCAACATCGGCATCGGTCAGGGCCCAGGCCTTTTTCTCCTGTCCCAGCTTGAAGTTGATGCGGGCATGGTTCGCCTCCAGGTATGGGAAGGCAGGACGGCTCACGGAAACTCGATTCCCGGTCGGAGCCGTGGGAAGGTGCGCGGTCCGCTCCAGTAAACTCGCCAGGTTCCAGCGGCCCTGTTCGTTCCGCACCAGGTTGATGCTGGGTTCGGTCGCGCTCAGGGTTGCGATCTCCAAACGCCCTCGAAGCAGGGAACGAAGGCGGATGGCGGCCGACACTTCCTGCGCGCGCACCATAGGTTCGGAACTGAATTCGGGACTGTCGGAGATGATAAGTCCTTCGAGATCGAAGCCAGGCCGGGGCAGGAGATGCACATGCACATTGTCGATCGCCACTTTACGGCCCAGCGCGGCGCCGATCGAGCCGGCAATCCGGTTGCGCAGGCGATAGGCTCCGGGGCGAACCAGGAACAGGATCAACAGTAGCGCCACTAGCGCGCCAAGCCCGCGCTTGGAACGCAGGAACTTCACCGCACGACCTTGAATGTGCGGGACCAGCGGGTCAGGTCAAAGAAGTGAATGACGATGTGCGCCAGGAAACTGAGCCTGTCGCCCCAGCCGCGCATTTCGTATTGATCCCGCGGAGTCTCAAACGACCAGTAAATAAACATCGGTCGGCCAATCACATTGGCCTGTGGAATGAACCCCCAGAATCGGCTGTCGTAGCTTTCGTCGCGGTTGTCCCCCATAGCGAAGTAGCTGTTCGCAGGCACGACGATCTCACCGTCGACCACATGCGAAGCGAATTCCTCCCGCCACTTCTCGTTTCTGACGCCGAACATCTCTGATGGCGGCAGGGCAGGGAAGTTGCTCGTGTACGGACCAGACAATTGCGGTTTGTGCTGGACATATGGTTCATCTAGCTTCTGGCCGTTGCGATAAACAACGCCATCCTGGAGATGGATCCGATCTCCGGGAACTCCGATGATGCGTTTGACCAGAAACAGGCCGGGTTGCTCCGGAGACAGGAATACCGCGATCTCGTCGCGCCGGATGTCGCGATAGGGCATGAGTTTACCCATCCAGCGGGTTCGAGGCGCGAACTGCTCGCGGTTGACGAACAAATGGTCGCCGATTTTCAGCGTCTCTTCCATCGAGCCGGAAGGGATTTCAAATGCCTGGAGGATGAAGGTGATGATGAACAGGCCCGTCACCAGCACTCCGGCCAGCGAAGCCAGAAACTCCACGGTCGTCTCGCGCGGTTTTTCTTCCTTTGGCTGCTCTTTTTCTTTTTCCTGCTGTTTCGTGGCCACGATGCTCATCCGTCTCCGAGAGGGATTGTCAATTATTTCACCCGCCGGAAGGTGCGTTCCCATCGGGTAATCTGATACACGTGCGTCACCGCATAGGCGAGGTGATAAAGTCTATCACCCATGGTCGGTGACACGGGCAGATCGTTGTTCATGTTGCTGGCCGACCAGTAGATCAGCAACGGACGTCCAATGATGTTTTCGCGGGGCACAAATCCCCAGTAGCGGCTGTCCTTGCTGTCGTCACGATTGTCGCCCAGCACGAAGTAGTTGCCCTCGGGCACGATGAGCTGGTGGTCCTCCACCAGCTTCCGCATTTCCTGCCACCAGCGCGCGGTCACTTCGAAGGCGGGAACATCCGTGCGCGGGAAATCATCGCGGTACGGTTCCCGGTCGGGGGCGATGTACTGCACGTACGACTCATCGAGGGGAACACCGTTGATGTAGACCCGCTTGTTGATCAGGCGAAGGCGGTCTCCGGGGAGCGCGACGACGCGCTTGACGAAGTGTTGCGATGGATTGACGGGATAGTGGAACACGACAATATCACCGCGCCGGATCTTCCGATAAGGCAAGATCTTCCAGAGAGTGCTGTCGCCATAACAAAACTTGTCCACCAGCAGGTAGTCGCCGATGAGCAGGGTCTTCTCCATCGATTCCGAAGGGATGGTAAAGGCCTGCACCACGAAGGTCACGGCGAAAATGGCAACGATCACCGTGCCCGCCACCGACTGAATGGTTGCGGGCCAGTCACTGCCAGAAATCTTCTCACTCCAGGACATGCCTATGCCGTGCTCTCGTCCTTCGTCGCGCGGAGGCGCTGCGATTCGGGCAACGCGGCGAGACGTTCCAAGACCTGCTTTGCAGCTTCCTGCTCGGCGCGTTTCTTGGTTGGTCCCTGGGCGCGGGCCACGAAGTCGGCCACTTCAGGCTCCGGCAGCCGCACTTCAACGGTAAATGTCTTCTTGTGTTCCGGACCTTCTTCCTTTACCAGCGCATAGACTGGCTGCTTGCGCCCTCCGGCCTGCAACTTTTCCTGCAGCGCGGACTTGAAATCCATGACCGGAATAGCGGTGCTTTCCAGATTCATGTGCGCCAGTTCCGGCTCTACGATGGTCCGCAGGATGAAGTCGCGAGCCACCGTCCAGCCGCCATCAAGGTACAGAGCTGCAACGATGGCTTCGAGGGCGTCGACGACAAGGGTAGCCTTGTTTCTGCCGCCGCTCTTCTCTTCACCACGGCCCAGACGCAGATAGTGCCCGATCTGCAGTTGCTCGGCCGCGCGCAGCAGGTGCCTCTGTCCGACCAGATGCGCCCGTAGCTTGGAAAGATGTCCTTCCTGGAATTCTGGAAAGCGGTGGAACAGGGCTTCGCTGGTGACCAGCCCGAGCACAGCGTCACCCAGGAACTCAAGTTGTTCGTTGTCACCACGGCGGGCGGACGGGTGGGTCGCGCCCAGGGCCTCCATTTCGCGGGCCTGCGAGCTGTGGGTCAGGGCCTGTTCGATGAGGTCCTGACGCTGGAACGTATATTCCAGGCTTTGTTCCAGCGCCCTGATGTCGCGAGCTTTCATGATCGGAAGAAACCGCCGCCAGGCCGCAGCCGCGTCAATTCTTCGGTGGCTGCGCCTGAGGCGTGGTGGCGGGGGCTGCCGCGCCTCCGGTAAGCTGTTGCAACCGGTCGCGTTCCCGGCGCGCCAGCGTACCGATCTGCGTACCCTCCTGCGTCAGTTCTACGACCCGATTCGCCACCTTGAGCGCATCGGGATACTTGGATTGTTTGTCCAGGGACAGCGCCAGCCGCAACACGACGACCGGATCAGGCATCGAAGGGAACGCGTCAATCGATTTCTGTAGCTGTTCCTGGGCGGCAGGAAAGTTGTTCTTGTTGTACTCGATCGCCCCCATGATCGAATACGCCTGCGAACGCAACCCGGCTTTGTAGGCATCCACGCGGTCTTGCGGAGTGCCGGCGGGCACGCTGATATCTGTATCCGCCGTCGTTAACGATCTGGTCGCCATCTTCATGGCGTCGTCGTAACGCTGGTCGCGATCGAGATCGGAGTCGCGCGTCCGCTCTGCGATGACCTCGGCCACCGTCACCAGGGATTCGGGATCGTCCGCATCCAGGCTCAGGACTTTGCGACCCATGGCTTCGGTCTTTTCCGCGTTGTTCGAGCCCTGGTAATTGCGCATGGCCGTCTTATAGAGCAGGATTCGCACTTCGCTGTCCGGGAACTTGGTGGCGAAGTCGTCGGCTGCCTTTTCGGTGCGGGCTGCTACCGTGGCCGAGATCTGTTGGGAGTCGCCAGCGCTCTTCTGCGCCGTGGCCTGCTCTTCGGGGGATGGGCGAGAACTGGCATCGGCTGCTTTCCAGGCGTCATACTCAGGCTGGGTCTTCGTCTGTGGGGGCCTCTTCGCTTGAGCCGCGGCCGTAGCCGGCGCGGTCTGGCCCGGTGCTGGCGCAGCTTGTTGTCCAGCTTGCCCCGTGCCCTGGGCGCTGGCCGCGATGGCCATCATCAGTAACGCAACTAACATTGCGGTTTGCTTCATGGGTTCTCCGAGAACAAAGTTTCAAGATTTCAGAGTTTCAAGATTTCAACGCCCGGGCCAAGTGATTAGCCGGGCACATCGTGCGCGTCTTGAAACTTTGAAACTCTGAGACTTTGAAACCTGTCTACTGCGGCTGCTGTTGCGCCGCCGCAGGTGGTTCATAGGGCGCGTCAATGCCGTGCTGCGCTGCTTTTTTGGCTTCAGGAACGGTCGTTCCCGCCGCGTCCAGCGCCGCGCGGTAGTGATCGACCGCAACATCGCGCTCTTCTTTCAGGTCGAAGATTCTGCCGAGATAGATATGCGACCAGGCAATGACCGTGGGCTCGTGGGCCGCTTTCAGCGCGCGCTCAAAATAGCCCTCTGCTCCTTCCATGTCATGATTCCGCGTTGCCACCTCGGCCAGGATGAACAGTGCCCTCCCGGTATCCCCCTGCTCTTCATCGAGGGCCTGTTGTGCGAGCTTCTGGGCAGTTTCGGCATCGCCCGCCGCCAACCGCCGCTCCGCATTGAGGAGAACATTTTCATTTCTGGGACGCGCCAGATGCAGCAGTTCCGGCGCTGCCTCTCCTGCGAACTCAATCTGCGATGCCCGCCTCATCTCCTTGCCGACGTCGATCCCGTTGAGGATTTCGCCATACATGGCGCGCATTCCGGCAGGGTCTTTCTCGAACCGGAGCAGGGAGTCGTAGAAATAGCGCGTCAGAACGTAGCCTTGTGCGTCCGACCGGTCCAGTTCTTTCAGGCGTTCGGCTTCCGCCGTCTTCGCTGTGCCCATGGTTCTGGTTTCGATGGCCCGCACCAGGCATTCGGTCACGAGCAAGGAAATGTTGTTCTTGAAAGCCTCATCCATGGGGGCGGTTTTCACTTCGTCGAGCAACGGCTCCAGACGCTTGAACGAGCCCCCATTTTTCAGAGCGAGCGGGTCGAGAAGATAGTGAAGATAGGTGTGCCGGATCTCCTGCATCTTGAGCGAACTCGACGGCGAAATGACGACGTAGTAGTCCGCTGCGTAGTTACGCGCGTTTACCTGACCCGGAGCGCCCATCGCGTCGATGTAGACAGTGAATTGGCGGCCGAGATAACCAGCCGATGGCAGCTTCAGGTAGATCTCGGTATCAAATGTCATTTTCGACAAAGGCGCGTGATAGGCCTGGGTCAATGCCGCGTAGCGGTCGCGATACTTCTCCCAGATGGCGTGCAGTCCCACCTTGTCGTAAAACGCCTTCAGGAAAGGAGCAAATCCGGAAACACCAGCCGCGTCGGGCGGCAGTTCGGCCTGCTTCACTTTTGGCTCAAACGACGGTGGATCCTGAACGTAGAGCGCGAGAGACACGTACTGCGCTAAGTCGCGAGACGAGTCCGGCGGTTGATGTTCGCGGTAGAACTGGCACATTGGCGCCAGGGCGTCCGAGCCTCCCTCGGTGCGCGTGATGGCATCCTTGACCTCGGTCCGAATCTGTGTCCGGAGCGGATCGGAGCTGTTCAATTCCTGGTCATAGCCGCAGGTATTGATGGCCGTGAGCACACTGAATAGAGTTTCGCTGGTGTCGAGCGACACATTCGGCTGGTTCTCGGCGGCCAAAGGGGACACGACGAGCGCCATTAGAGCGAGAACAAACGCCAGTCGAAAACTCTGTCCCAGGAAATCCTCCTGATCGCGGGCGCAATGGGGTGAGCCAGAAATAGTGTACGAACTCGGGTATGCGGGGTCAAACGACAGTTTTCGGTTCCCAGTTCTCAGTTTCCAGTCTGTAGTGTAGGCCGATTAGCCGGAGAGAGAGGCCAGGATCATCAAGTTAGGATCGTGCACGCGGACTCGTTCCAGAGCCGGGAACTCCGAACTGCATCTAGCCCCTGACGCTGATCTTGGAGAAGGAAATCACGGCCCGGCCGGAGGTCGGACGTCCCATCGAGAGCGCGGGACGGAAGGTTGTGAAGATCAGGATCTTTTTCACTTCGGGCAACACCGCTTTTGCATCTTCCGGCTGCGACAGAATGCGGTAGTCCTGCACCCGTCCATTGGCGTCCACGATGGCTTCGATCACGACCGAATCGTCCCCGAGGCTGCCGAGCGATGTCCCAAAGACGGACTGCTCCAGTTGCGGTGCGGTATACAGCATCAATGGAACGTCGGCACTTGAAGCGTTCAATTGTCCCGGCAAGGCGAAGAAGCCGAGGAGTACGCCGAAAATCAGAACGGCGGTGACCAGTCCCGCAGTCGCGGGAACCATGAACGCGTTGACCGTATTCTCCAGCCGGACCAACAAACCCTCATAACGGAAACGCCGCGTGCGCGCGGCTTCCCGGGAGATGGCGACGCGCAACTTCAATGCAAGATCCGCGGGAGCCTTCTTGCGGCCGAGTCCACCTAGCAATTGCTGAGTACGGCGCAGGGCTGCGTATTCGCGCGCACAGCGGCCGCATTCTTGTATGTGACGGTTCAGGGCGTTCATCTCGACCCCACTCACTTGACCGTCCAAGTACGGCGAGAACAGTTCCTTGACCTCACCGCAGTTCATGATGTCACCTCAGCCTCTCTGCCAGGCCCAGAACCGGTACCCATCGCGTCCGCCACTTCCGCCGGCGCCTGCAACCCCATTTCAGCGCCGACTTCTCGGACATATCCCGTCAATCTTTTTCGCAACGCCTGGCGCCCGCGCGTAATGCGCGACTTCACCGTTCCCAGCGAGACCTGCAGAACCTCAGCGATCTCTTCGTACGACATCTCTTCCAGATCGCGCAGGATCAGCGCGGTTCGGAACGGTTCGGCAACGTCGTGCAGCGCCTGTTCCACCGCGGTCTTCACTTCGCCGTGCGCAAAGTTGTCAAAGGGCGACTCGCCCGGATCGGCCAGCCGTTCCTGCAATGCGTAATCGCCATCGCCTTCCACCGGTTCGATCGTCGTCTCGTGCGCCTTGTGCCGGAACCACCAGCGCCGCCGGTTTGCCGCCTCGTGCAGCGCAATGCGGTAGATCCAGGTCTTCAGGCTGCTCTCGCCGTGGAAGTGTTTCATCCCGCGAAACACTTTGAGGAAGACCTCCTGAGTTGTATCGGCGGCGTCAGCCGGATCGTTAACGACGCGATAAACCAGGCTGTAAATGGGCTGATGAAATTCTCCGATCAGCCAGGCGTAGGCTTCTTCGGAACCCGCCTTCAGGTCGGCGATGACAGCGGATTCTTGGGACCGGGCTCCGATAGCGCTCGCGAGATCGCTCAAGGTCGTAGCTCCCGCCATGTCTCTCATGGCGTACCCTCAATTATAGAAGTACCGCGGCCCGATAGCGGGAATTCTTCTCCTTCCAAGCCAGCGTTCGGAATCCCGCTCTGGTTACTTAGACTCCGGCGAGCAAGCACAAGTTCCTTGGAGGTAACGCCTTTGTTTTCAATCAAATACGGTGCAGCGCTCAAGCTTCTGGCGGTTTGCCTCGAGTGGAACCTGACGCTTTGCTCAGCCGACCCGCTGCGGGCTGACTTGGCCAAAAGCTAAGAGCTGACCGCTAAGGGCTAAATGCTATTTCGCCGGCGGCGCACTCGGAGGGGTCGCGGTAGTCGCTGGCTGGGTGGCAGGCTTGGCCTTCTTCTTGGTCGCGGGCTTCTTCGGTGGCTCCGTGTCGTCCACGATAACTTTCTTCGGTGGCGGAGGCGGAGTGGAAGCCTGCATGGTTTTGACCTGATTGCGCAATCGTGCCAGTTCACCTTCTTTGGCGGCGGCCAGGTTCTGCATGCGATCGCCCAACGCGCGCCGTGCGCTCTGCAATGCGCCCAGGTCGTTGGTGAGACTCTGAGACTCGTCTTTCGATCCAAACGCTCCCGCCGAGTCGACGACCGGCCCGAACACGTCGTAGAGCGCGTCAAGATTGCGATAGAGATTGAAACTGGCCGCGAGATCCTCAGGAGCATTATTGAGCTGTCCGGTGATCTCCGGCAAAGCCGACTGCAAATTCCTCAGAATGGATTCCGCTCGGCCCTGCAGATCGCGCTTTGCAGACGAATCCAGTTTCCATTTCTCAATGCGGATTTTTCCCAGGTCGGTTTGCATGCTCTGCGAAGTCTGCTGGACTTGCGTGAGGATCGAATTGAGCTCGCTGGCTGAAGTGTACGTGACGGGCGCCGGCGGCGCGGGTTCGTTTGCCTGGGCGCTGGCCGCTGCATGGAGGAACGCGGTCACGCAGGCAGCCACGCACAACCGGGAAATGGTTCGAGTTCTTGGCATGGGGCTCCGGGATGTCCTTAAGTTCTGCCTCCCATATCGTAGTTGAGTTTGACTCGCCGGGGAAGCTGGGCGAGAATTGAAAGGTTCGGTTCCCTTCGTTTGTTCCCGTGTGGGCCTGTGGCGCAGCTGGGAGCGCGCTTCCATGGCATGGAAGAGGTCGTCGGTTCGATCCCGACCAGGTCCACCAAATCCCACCTCCCCGACGTGCTACTATCGGCCACATTGATGCGCCTTCTCTGCGTGCTCTTGGTCGCGGCCACCAGCCTTGCGCAAACAGCGCCGCCACCCGTTCCGCAGTTCCACGACATCGCCCATGAAGCCGGCCTGAACGTCCCCAACATTTCCTCCAAAGACGAGTATTACATCGTCGAGTCGATGAGCGGCGGCGCCGGCTTCATTGACTGCGACAACGACGGCAAGCTCGACATCGTAACCGTCAACGGTTCCACCATCGAACGCTACCGCAATGGAAGCGATTGGATGGTCACTCTGTACCATCAGGATGCCAACCTGAAGTTCTCCGACATTACCCAATCCGCCGGCCTGACGCGCAAAGGCTGGGGCATGGGCGTCTCGGTCGCCGACTTCGACAATGACGGCTGGCAGGATCTCTACGTCACCGGCTACGGCGGCAACGCGCTCTACCGCAACCTGGGCAACTGCAAATTCGAAGACGTGACCGACAAGGCCGGCCTGCGCGTGGGCGGGTTCAGTTCCGGTGCTGCCTGGGGCGACTACGACCGCGACGGCAATGTCGATCTCTTCGTCGCACGCTATACCCACCAGGACCTGAACGCGCTCCCCGAAACTCACGCCGACGGTGTCCCGTGTGCCTATATGGGCCTGCGCGTCTATTGCGGTCCTTCCGGTCTGACCGGCGAAACCGATTTTCTCTTCCGCAATCGCGGCGACGGAACCTTTGAAGACGTTTCCAAAAAAGCAGGCGTCGACAATGAAAACCATTACTTCGGCATGCAGGCCGTGTGGGCCGACTTCGGCAATGATGGCTGGCCCGACCTGTATGTCGCGAACGACGTGAACCCCAATTACCTGTACCGCAACAAGCACGATGGAACTTTTGAAGAAGTGGGGTTGCTGACCGGAACCGCTGTGAACAGTGACGGTCGTATGCAAGGCTCGATGGGCGTCGACATCGCCGATTTCGATCACGACGGCCTGCTCGACATCATCGTCACCAACTACATCCAGGAAGGCGTCGACCTCTACTGGAATCGCGGCGAGATGGGCTTCGATCAGATTTCCGGAAGCGCCGGTTTGCTGCGGTCGACCCGCCGATACGTGGGCTGGGGCACGGCGTTCTTTGACATGGACAACGACGGTTGGCTCGACGTTCTCGTCACCAACGGCCACATCTATCCTCAGGTAGACCAGGTCAATGGAGACGTCAGCTTTCGCGCCCCGCTCTTACTCTTCCGCAATCGCCGCGATCGAACCTTCGAAGACGTGACCGACCTGTCGAACTTGAACAAAGGTGGGCTCTACATCCGGCGCGGCGCGGCGTTTGGCGACGTCAACAACGACGGGAAAGTCGACGTCCTCATCCTCAACCATAACGACAAACCCAGCCTCCTCATCAACCGCACGCAGACGAACAGTCACGCGGCACTGTTCAAGCTGATTGGTACCAAGAGCAACAAGGCCGCCATCGGCGCCCGCGTGACAGTGACTGCGGGGGGCGTAACTCAGTTCATGCTTGTGCGAAGCGGCTCAAGCTACCTCTCGCAGAACGACCTGCGCTTGCACTTCGGACTCGGAGCGAGTGCGGTGATGGACAAGGTGGAAGTCAGCTGGCCCAGCGGAGCGAAAGAGACGTTGAACAACTTGCCGGCGGATTTCATTTACACGTTGGTGGAAGGCGGCGGGGTTCAGGGCAAGACGGCATTCGGTCGCTGAGGTAGCATTAGAACGCTCGTGCGGACGCGAACAGACAAGCCTGACGTTGGATTGCAATGGCTATCTCCCTTCGTACCCTAAAACTCGTAGTGCTTGGGTGCTCGATGAGTTGCTGGGCGCAGTCAGCACCTGAGAGCTCAAAACCTCCTCAGGGAATCGTCCCAGCGATGGCGTTGGCCGCCCTTGACAGTTACGGCGATCCGCTCGCCACGGCAACACCAACCCGGACAGCAGCAACTGGCATGGTGATCTATCGTGTCTTTGTAGATGCCGACGGTGTGCTCCAGCGCTTCGAACGGTTCGCGGGTGACGAAAGCCTACAGGTCGTAACCGAACTCGTACTCCGGAGTTGGCACTTCAGCAAAGTCAAGCAACAAAAATCAATCATTCCCTGGTGGAGTTTCGTTGGAGTGTGTTACTCACCCGATTGGGGCAGATCTTTCCCCTGTCTGCCGCCCGAAGGAAAACCGGAGGACTGGAAAGCCGACAGTCGGCCACAGCGAATCTATGTTGCGGCGGGACCGACAAAGAGGGGAGAATACGCTTTCGCCCCGATACAGAAAATGAAGGGTGATTCGACCTTTGTTGCACCGCCTTTGGCACGGATGGCGCAGATTCGCGGAGTTGTGATCCTGGAGTTGATCATCGGTACTGATGGCCGGGTTTCTAAGGTCGAACAGCTAGGCAGCGGACATCCCATGTTGGTTCCTGCTGCAATTCAGACGGTGCGTGGGTGGCGATTTGCGCCTCTTATCTTCATGGGCAATTCCTTGGAATCAGAGATGCGTGTTGTCGTTCACTACGGCTCAGAGTACTAGCATCACCCGACTTCAGCAGCATCACTCGCGTTGTAAAGAGCTAGCGCGGTCCTACTTCTTCAACTCCTGATACGCCTTCATCTCGCGAATCGCATCTTCTGCCCGTCCCATATGCTGATACGCCAAAGACAACTCAAAGTGAATCTCCGGCCACGCGCGGTTCGTCGCCTCGAGTAACTTCAGCCTCTTAACTCCTTCGTCATACGCACCGGTTCGCGTAAGCGAAGCCGCGTACACAAACGCGAGCTTGGGCGTTTGCCCCATCTGGTCCTGGATCGGCCGCAGCCCCTCCACGACGCCGGTGTAATCCTCAATGCGGAACAGGCTGAATCCCATCGCCCCGCGCGCCGCTACATCATCCGGATTGCCCGCGAGATAACTCTTCAGCAAAGGCGCCGCCTCGCGAAACTGGCCCGAAGAGAACAGAGCCATGCCGAGATTGCGATCGAGTCCCGGCAGCGCGGGATTCCACTTGTGCGCCATGAGGAAGTAGAACGCTGCTGCCGCAAAGTCTTTCTCATTTCCTGCAATCGCGCCCAGGTTGTTATACGAATCAGCAATGGTGGCGCGAAGCTGGTCGGCGGCATGTGTCTCCGGCCCCGACGATTCGGGCGTAGCCTCGGTGTTCGCAGAAGGAGCTTCAGCTTCCTCTCGTAGCACGCTTCCCGCTCCAACGGCTCGAGCATCCGCCGTCAAGACGGTGCCGGAATGCTTCTGCATCTCTGCGACGAGCGCGAGTTCCTTCTTGCCCTCCTCCTCATGCCCGGGTTGTGCGAGCAAGATGCGCCCGAGCAGGTAGTGAGCGCGGGTAATCTCGCGGCTCGTCTGATTGCCCGCGATGGCCAGCGCCTGGCGCAACATCACCTCGGCGTCCTTGGGGCGTTTCGTCGCCATGTACGTATCACCCAGGGCGAGCAGCGCCTGCAGGTCTTTCGGGTGGAGCGCCGTGGCGCGCACCAGTTCTTTCTCCGCTTCGTCCCACCGGCTTTGCTGCACCGCAATGTAGCCGAGCATGTAGTGGCTCGAGAAGTCATCCGGCTCCAGTTCCAGTTCGGCGCGCAATTCGGGAATGGCCTTGTCATATCCAGCAGCCTCGTCGCCACGCAGGTAGGAGAGAGCCAGTTGATAGTGCGCTCCGCGAACACGCGGATTGATCGCCATGGCTCTGCGGAATTCGGACTCGGCCTCTTTCTCATAGCCGGCCTGGCTGTACGCTCGGCCGATGAAGATGTGGTTGCCGTCCGTGTCACCCCACCGCCGTAGCATGGAGTCGAATACGGTCCGCGCCGCCGTGTCGTCGTGTTGCAGGAGATACGCCTTGCCCAGCAGATATCCGGTGCCGAAGTCAGGACTCTTTGCGAAGGCCGCCTGCAATTGCGTACTCGCGCCGGCGTAGTCTCGCAACTGGTACAAAACCTGTCCCAGAAGCAAGAGGGCTTCCGGATTCTCCGGCTGCAACCGCACCGCTTCCTGGGCCTGTTCTTTCGCCGGCAGGAATTTCGTGACGTTGAAGAGCGCTCGCGAGTATTCCATGCGCAGGTCCACGTCGCTCGGCGCAAGGCTCACCGCTTCTTCATACAGAGGCAGGGCCTTATCCAGATGGCCGGTTTTCGCCGTGGCGGTGGCAAGGGTGCGCAGAACCTCTCTGAGAAATACCCGGAATGCCGCTGCGGCCTGCGCCTCTTCTCCGGCGGCAAGATGTTTGCTGGCGGAAGCGTAATACTGGAACGGATCGCTGCCAGACTCACTCTGTGCAGCCTGGGGATGCGCGAAGCTTAGTAGAGGCAACGCAACAACCAGCAATCCCAACGCGAAAACGTAACGCCCGCAAGAGAGTAGTCCCCGGCCGTGTCGCCCTGCAGTGTCTCCGCAACGCCCGACAGTCCGCGTTTCCTGCATGGTTCGGTTATTTCGCTTCGGGCGCGTTCCGTGAGGGAGCGCCCTTCGAAGACCTGTGCCTTCGTTTTCCAGCCCAATCATCTCACATCCGATCCACGTGAAAGGAACGGAACGCGGGCTACTTTTCTTGCCGGGTTTCCCCTGCAGAAGTCGTAGAATATCGTTTCGGTGCAACACGTCAGAGGTGTGAAACATGAAGAAGACCACATTGTTTCTTTTGTTGTGTGTGGCGGCGATCCTGCCGGTCCCGTTTGCCGCGGGCCAGATGGATCAGCAGATACCCGAGTGGAAGCGCGAGCAGAACCGGAACCAGATGGAAGATGCCTCCAATCAGGCCAGTTCCAAACAGAACAAGGTCCCGAAAGAGGTCAAAGTCTCCATCGAAGCGGAAAAAATACGCGGTTCAATGGCGCCTTGGGTCATGGCCGTCCATTCGCTTGCCTCCGACGCTCATCTCGCCGATCCCGACGTGATTACCCTGCTGCGGAACGCTGGCATCACCACCGTGCGCTATCCCGGCGGACACATCGCCGGCACCTATCACTGGACGACTTATCATCCCACCAACTGGCAGGGACTTGATCACCCCAACGTCGGTTACACGCCGGCAAACAACCTCGGCTCCTTCGCGCGCTTCATGGAACAGGTTGGCACCACAATCTTCACCGTGAATTATGGCTCGAACCTCAACGGTACTGGCCCCGGAGAACCCGCAGAAGCAGCCGCGTGGGTCGCCTACGCGAATGGCAATCCCGCCGACACCAAAGCGATTGGCAAAGACTCCACCGGCAACGACTGGCAGACCGTCGGCTACTGGGCCACCATGCGCGCCTCGGCGCCGCTCCCCTCCGACGACGGCAAGAATTTCCTCCGCATTCAGCACCCAGCGCCATTCGGCATCCGCTACTGGGAAATCGGGAATGAGGTCTACCTCAACGGCTACTACGGCGGCGAAGGTCAGGAAGAGGACCTGCACGCGCCTTATCCTAAGGAAGCCAGGGAAAACGAAAAGCAGCGCAAGAAGAATCCGAACCTCGGGCCCGAGGCGTATGCCAGGAACTTCGTGCAGTTCGCGCAGGCGATGAAGGCCGTCGATCCCCGCATCCGGGTGGGAGCGTCGCTCGACTTGCCCCTGGCCGGGCAAATCAACCGTGCGGAGTGGACCCAGGATCCGGTCACCGGAAAGTATGTCCAAAGCACAAGCGTAAGCGTCGACAAGGACTTCAACCGCGGGATTGATTGGGATAAAGGCGTCCTGACGACAGCGTGCAATGATATCGACTTTGTATCTCTGCACTGGTCTCCGAGCGACACCACCGAAGAGTCTGGCTGGAAGAACATGGACAATTACAAGCTCCTGGCCGCCCCGCAAGACACCTTGCGCCAGATTCTTCTGGGGGTCATAACGCAGCTTCAGACAACCTGTGCACAGCGCGTGCGTAACATTCAGGTTGCATTTACAGAGATCGGTCCTGCTTCTTATGTCAAAGTTACCGACGATATAGTGCCTGGACTGTTTGCTGCGGATGTTTATCCGGCATTGGTGGAGTACGGAGTTATTAATGCTGATTGGTCAGAGTTACACAACACCAATTTCTTGGACGAGCACAATAAACCGGCCCCCCATTACTTCGGCATGCAGATGGCACACGCCCTGATGAATTTCAACGACGCAATACTGGCGGCCTCTTCCACGAGTTCGATGGTTTCCGTCCACGCATCCAAGCGTGCCGACGGCAGCCTGGGCGTGATGTTGATCAACAAGGACAGCAAGAACGCTACGACGGTCAAGGTAACGATCAACGGCGCGGCGTTGGGTGCCAAGGGAGTGCGTTTCGACTACGGTAAGACCAATCCGCCGGATGGGAACTCCGTCACGGGCAAACCCATGGAGGGCCTGGGAACTTCGTTCTCAGTTCCAATGCCGCCCTACACGGTGACCGTGATTGTCATTCCCAAGGCGCAGTAAGCATCAGTAATAAGTAATTGTTCGCAGCCGCACCGTAGGTGGCGAGTCGGGGCGGATCGCTGTCTGCTTCGTCCAGTTCTTGTTCCCGTCGTATTTGTATACGTACTTGACTGTAGACTCTCGCGAAGGCTCGGGTGCCGCCACGGGTGCGTCATCGTCATTCTTGGGAACGAGATTTCCATTATCGTCGATAGAAAAGATGCGCCCTGCCTGCAGCGCTGGATTCATAACGGACACTTCGCGGGTTTCAGAAATGTCGCCCTCTTCGTTGTATGCAGTAGTGATCGTCTGGTCGACGGCAAAGGTCTTCGTGTGAACCTCGCGAATGCGGTTCGCGCTGTCATAGCTGTACTGCTTCCCAAACAGACCTTGGCCTCTTAGCAAAGTTGTCATCCCTTTGTTGAAGGCCGCCAGTTGCGATGGGTTCAGTTGTTGCTGCATCTCAGGATGATTGCCGAACAACAACAGCGCTGGGTTCTCCATGGTGGATTTTTCTTCCAGCAACTGTCCGCCCGCCCCGTGGATCATCACCACGCGGCTCACCAAACTGCCGTTGGCATCGTGGACCTGGAGTTCGCTCGGCCGATCATTCTCGTCGAAGAGCGTGGTCAACCTGCCGCCACGCGGCACGCCATAGCCGGACTCCGCGGCGGCCAGAGCTGACACGCCGATGCCTACTGCCCTGGTGTCGTCTGATTTGTCGGGATTAAAGGTCTTTATGGATATCTTCCGGCCACGTTCGTCATATTGGAAGCGGGTCTTTTCGCCCGAATCAGCATTTTTGATGGTAAGAAGCCGGCCCGAGTCGTCGTACTCATAGGTGGTCTCTCCTGGCTTGTCGCCCGATTTGCCAAAGGCGTAATTCGTCAAGCGGCCTGTGGTGTCGTAGGTCCAGGTTTGGAGCCACTCGGAGCCATCGTGGTAGACGGAGCGCTGGGAAAGAAGATTTCCATCCCGTCGGTATTCCGTGGTCGTCGAGGAACTGAACTCGTTGTACAGGGACTCTTCTACATACGCTTGGACCGGGCCACGCAGGCCGGCCTTATCGCGATCTGACATAGGGACACTCGAATCCGCGAGCTTTCCGCTCTGTCCATGAGTCGCTGAAGATATGGCGACCTGTTGAGCAAGAGAAACGAGCGGCAATAGGATGACAAGAATGAAGGAGGTCGTTAGCAATAACCGCTGCTTCGTTGCCATGACAACTCCGACCTGGCTGGGATGTCCGACTTAAGCAAAGCAGTATACTCCTGCCCGCAGCCGCCTCGCTGTGAGGGCATCGACAGTGCAGCAATGTAGGATAGAAGCATGCAATTTGCTCGTCCTATGGCTGGATGGAGGACCTTGGCGCTATTTTGTTTCGCGACGGGATGCCTGCTCGCGCAGTCACCCGCTTCATCTCCCATCGTCTTCGACGAAATCGCCAGGCAGAGTGGCGTTGATTTCATTTTCAACAACTCCGTCACGCCCAACAAGAATCAGCCGGAATCCGTGGTCGGAGGCGTGGCTCTGCTCGACTACGATGGCGATGGTTACCTCGACATCTATTTCGTCAACGGTGCTGCGATTCCTTCACTACAGAAAGAAGGACCGCAGTACAAGAACCGCCTTTATCACAACAACCACAACGGCACATTCACCGATGTGACCGAAAAGGCAGGAGTCGCGGGTGACGGCTACGACGTGGGTGTGGCAATTGGGGACTACGACAACGACGGACGTCCCGACATCTATACGGTTGGCGTCACTAGGAACCACCTCTATCACAACAACGGCGACGGCACCTTCACCGACGTGACCGACAAAGCCCGAGTCAGCGGCGGCGTCTACGACGGCAGCAAGAAGATGTGGTCGGTCGCGGCCGCGTGGGTCGACTACAACAACGACGGCCTGCTCGACCTGTTCGTCTCCAACTACGTGAAGTGGGAGGTCAATAAAGATCCGCTGTGCATGATGGCCAAGGTTCGCAGCTACTGCAGTCCGGAGCACTACGAACAACTCCCCAACACGCTGTATCGCAATAATGGTGACGGGACATTCACCGACGTTTCGGTGGAGACAGGCATCGCCCAGCATCCCGGCCGCGGCATGGGCGTGACCATCGCCGACTACGATGGCGACGGCTTCATCGATATCTTCGTAGCCAACGACGACAGTCCCAATCAACTCTTTCACAACATCGGTGGTAAGCGGTTCGAGGAAGTGGGCGCCGCTGCCGGCGTTGCCTACACGCAGGACGGCCGAATCGTGTCCGGGATGGGCTCCAACTTCATCGACATCAACAATGACGGACGTCCCGACATCTGGATGACCGCTTTGCCCATGCAGACGTTTCCCCTGTACCTGAATCGCGGCAATGGTGAGTTTGACAATGTCACCGAGCGCAGCGGGTTAGCGTGGCAAACGCTGAAGAAGTCGGGGTGGTCGAACGCAGTCGTCGACCTCGACAACGACGGCTGGAAAGACCTGGTTGCCGCTTGTTCCGACGTGCTCGACACCATCGAACAATTCACGTCACGGCGATACGCGACTCCGAACGTTGTGCTGCGCAACCTGGGCAACGGCAAGTTTCAGGATGTTAGCGCGACCGCAGGCGCCGCGTTTCAGTTGCCGGCTGTTCATCGTGGTACAGCGGTTGGCGATCTCGATAACGATGGCAAGATGGACGTCGTTGTTGTTGCCCTGAACGGCCAAGCCAAGGTTTTCCACAACATCACTCAGAACGGTAATCACTGGATCCTGCTGCAGCTTCGCGGCACCAAGAGCAATCGCATGGGAATCGGAGCACGCATTCGGCTTACGACTGAAGATGGATCGAAGCAGTACAGTGAAGTGACGACGAGCGTCGGCTATGCGTCGTCGAGCGACAGTCGCGTGCACTTCGGGTTGGGCGCCTCGAAGAGCGCGAAAGAAATCGAAATCCTTTGGCCGAGCGGCATCCGGCAGGTTCTCGAGAATGTTCAGGGTGATCGCATTGTTTCGATCGACGAAGCAAGCGCCACGAAGAAGTGACTACTGCGGGGCTGGAATCACAGAGACGACGGGTTTCTCGTGCGACTTCTTGATCCTCTCGAATTCTTCTTGTTCTTTCGCGGCGTCCGCTTTCCTGCCGGCAGCGCGATAGGCTTCGGCTAAGTCAAAGTGGTTCTCCGGGCTCTGCGGTTCCAGACGAACGGCAGTTTGCAACTCCTGAATGGCGGCCGCGGTTTGCCCGGCGGCCAGAAGAGTTCGGCCCAGTGCATTGTGTGCGAGGAAATAGTCAGGAGCGAGTTTCACGGTTTCGCGAGCCAGTGGCAGCGCCTCATCGGACTCGCCCTGCTTCAGCTTGAGAAAAACGATCTGGACCCGCGCCACGACTTGCGACGGGTTGATCTCGAGTTCCTTCTGAAATTCCCGCAGGGCGCCCTCCGGGTCGCTCTCCAGCAGACGCACACCATAGGCATAGTGCAGGTTTTGTTCCTTCGGATACTGGGCGATTAAATCCTGAAATGTGTTGAGCGACGCTTCCGGATGGCCGGCGAGAGACGGTTCCCAGGATGCCCGACCGGCTTTCATGACGAGGTCTCTTTTGTCCGGCGGGATGTCGACTGGCAGAACCTGCATCCGCAGCGTATTGATGCCGACCGCCGCAATGACTGGCTCACTGACATCAGCCAGCCAGGAAAATGGGGCCAGCCGGTCGCGCGCCCATTCAAACTGACCGCTGAGGTTGAGCAGAATGACGACATGGTAGTTGACCGTCATCATCATTTCGGTGTTTGCTCCCATGCCCAGCTCTTCCGCGCGAAGCAGTTGCTTTAATGATTCGGGATAGTGATGGAGTTGAAACTCGCAGAGGCCCATCAGGGCACGCGAGGAACCGTCTTTAACGTCAATCCTGCTGAGGTGCTGGAATGCGTCCAGAGCTTGCGTATAGCGATGCAGGTCATACAGCCCGGTGCCGAGATACCACCATCCTTCACCCCAGGAAGGCCGCAGCGTCACTGCTTTGCGGTACAGGGTGACTTGCTCTTCGGTCTGTCCAGACTGGCGGGCCTGCTCGGCGCGCTGCTTGAGATCTGAGAACGATTCAGATGGCGAGGCAGAATTGGCCTGGGCAGTGCAGGGAACAGCACTGAGGCAACCGAATGCGAGCACCCAGAAAATTATCTTTGCCAGCAAGTTACAGGCTCTTTCGCGGACATCACCGGCAGCTTGGCCGGAGGCGTTGACTAGAATAGTAATATGGTACCCCTCCCCCCTCCCCCTTCCCGAGCTAAAATATCCGGAATCAAGAGTTTAGCCTATACAATTTGGGCAAAATCTTGAGCCGCAAGGGCTTACACGCAAAATATTCCGGACAAAGGAGTTAGGTAGCAGCCCTAGCCGGATTGTGTTGTCAATGAGCTATTGAATTATCAATGTAATTATCTTTTTGTGTGATGGTTTTGTCAAGGAGTTGAATCACAATCGGAGGTTTCCTGCAAAAGAAACGGGGTGGCCGCGAGGCCACCCCGTACTCCTGGGGAAGGTACAGGAGGTTAGAAGGTGAATTTCACAGCAAACTCCATCACGCGACGGCCGACTTTGCCGAGGGGTTTGCCGTTGGACGTTGCGTTGCCGTTGCACTCCGGATTCGAGTGGACGCCTGCACTACTAATGACGTCCAACTGACAGGAAGTTGGCTGAATGTAGCCGCCCTGACCGTCCTGAATCTGGTTTAGTCCGCCGAAGTTAAGGTTCAAGTCGCTACCCAATCCGAACTGCGGCAGAGGATGGTTGAGGAAGTTGAACGCGTTTACACGGAACTGAACTCCCATGCTCTCTCGAATCTTGAAGTTCTTGTAGAGCGAGAGGTCGTGGTTCATGTACGCCGGACCGTGAATGTACGGCCAGATGGACGGGCCGTTCTTCCCCGGGATGAAGTTTCCGTTTGCATCTTCGCCAGCGGGAATCGGCGAGGTGAAGCAGTTGGGGTTGAAATACTGACCACTCGCCAGCCCGACTCTCGGATCGCAGAGGAGAATGGGCACGGCCCGTTGACCGCTGGTTCCGAAGACCTGATTCGCGCTCGCGTCGTACGTAGCGTTGAGGTTGCCATTCGAATTCGGCTGAATGGGCGCTCCGCTTTGTACTTGCGAAATACCTGAGAACTCCCACCCGTTGACCACCCCGCTCAAGAAGGGATTTCCATGAATGGGGCTGGGCAGGTGAACGACATAAGCGATGTTGAAGATGTGAGTGTGATCGTACCCGAGTGGAGCGTAGTTGTTGCCCAGCACGAAGGCATCGTTGATCTGACCATCGCCGGTTCCGTTGTTGGTCTGACCGTCGCGGATGCCCATGACCTTACTCCAGGTGTAATTGGCCATGAAGGTGACCGGGCCGCGTTGCTTCTGCCAGCTGACCATCATCGCGTTGTAGTTGGAGTAGCTGCCATGGGTGTTGATGACCAGGGCCTGATCGTAGTTCAAGTATGGGAAGTAATCGTGCAATAGCGAATTGGTCGAATGGTAAGCATTGCCGCTGGGCACCACACATCCGTACAAAGTGGGTGTGCCATAGACGCCATTGCGACCGTCTGCACAACTCTGCTCCCAGACGTTCGCTCCGGTTACCGGATCATCGCCGAAGAGGCCGCCAAGGGGAACCTTGTTGATGTTGGGATAGAACTGAACGTTGGTTCCATTGCCGGCGAGCAGGGCGTTCCGTGTCCGGTTGCCCTGGTATTGCACTTCCAGGGTTGACTTCCACGGGAGCGCCTGGGAAACGATGACACTCCAGTTCTGGGTGTACGGGGTTTTGTTGTCGCCCAGCTTTAACACGCTGATACTGCCGTTGCCAGCAATCCCGGGCGTGAATGTTGCGGCGGCGCAACCCACAGCGTCCGCCATCTTCTGTAGCGTACCGAGGTTGGAACAGCTGGTTGTGCGGATTCCCTGCGGCTGATCCTGACCGCCACCGATGTCATTGCCGGACACCTGCCAGCGGTACACGCCAAACCCGCCACGCAGGACGGTCTTGCCGGTGCCAAACAAGTCATAGGCCACACCGACGCGAGGTGCAAAGTAAAAGGTCGGTGAGGTCCAGCCTGACAGGGGGACCTTACTGTTAACGCCGTGCCAGGTCAAACCCGTCCACTGCGGAGAGTTCGAGGTGTCGTTGCTGTAGAGAGACGGATCCCAACTGGCGATCCCTTTTCCGTTGTCCACGAACCACTGACCTTCGTGATCCAAACGAAGGCCCAGGGTCAGGGTCATTTTCCGTGTTGCCTTCCACTGATCCTGCGCGTACAGCGAGATCTGGCGGTACTCCTGGAGGTTGATGGGAATGTGTTCGTTCTGAGAGTAACTGCCGTGGCCGAGCACAAAATCGGCCATGGCGTTGCCGGATGTGGTCCAGTTGTAGTTGTCAAAATCGTATATTCCCTGGCCCCACTGGTTGTAACCCTCAGTCTGGTTATTGGTGTTCTGATCCCAGTAGAAACCACCCTTCAGGGTGTGGGTTCCAATTACCTTGGAAACGTTGTCCGAAATGGAAGGTACGCGAGAGTCTTTACCAAAGGCGTTATTGGCCCATCCGGTCTTGGGGAATCCGGGGGCATAGTAAATGGGGAAGCAACCACTCGTGCCGGAGATCACGCACCCACCCCAACTCTGCATGTTCGGGAGTTGCGGCAGGATGTTGGCATCAAATGGGCCATGCGCTGTGTATCCGTACGTGGCTGGATCCATGCCCTTCGCACTGTTGGGCTGGAATGGATTGATGAAATAGGCGTAGCCAAACGTGAAGTCGTTGGTCAAGGTCGGGGTAAACACCGTGGTTACGCTGACATTCGCGGTGCGTGACTTTTGCGGAGTTCCCATCCCCGTCGGGTAGGGAATCGTGTTACCCGGCCACCACCAGACTCCGACGTTGTTGATGTCCTTCTCGTTCTGCCAGGTGTAGCTGCCGGAAATCTTCGTGCTTTGCGTCACGTTGTAATCGACGCGCGCGCGATATTCCCAGCGGTTCACCGGGGCATTGTTGTTGTACTGAAAGTTGAACGGGTCGTCCAACGTCGGGGTATGGTTCGGCTGCGGGAACGACTTCGCCAATGCCAGCGCGTTGGGATCCATGAGGCTGAGCGGGATGTACCCCCCAGAATTCATCAATCTCTGGCCTTCGGTTGAAGTGCAGTAGCTGGGATACCACCAATCACCAGTGTGGGCAGCACTGCAAGGGGCCTGTCCTGTGCCGTCGCGATTTGTGGAGCCGTGAGAATCCGCGTCCAAGTGGAGCGAAGCGAGGTAAGCATCGGTGAAGTTGCCGCACGGTTCGTTGATTCCGTGGGCCTGGCAGTCGGCCAGGGGTGCACCGCCCAACATCTCAGCAGTCGGAATCACGTTCTCGATCAGACTTCCCACTGGCTGCTGCTTCATGTACTCGTATGCGGTGAAGAAGAACAACTTGTCCCGGTTCTTGTTGAAATTCGTACCCGGAATAATCACCGGCCCGCCGAGCGTGCCGCCCGGATAGTAATAGCTATCCTGAGGGGCCTTGAAACCTCTGTTGTTGAACCACCAGTCGTTGGAGTTGAAGGTTCCATTGCGCGTATACATGTACGCGCTGCCGTGAAAGTCCTTGCCGCCGCTCTTACCGATGGCCTGGAAAGTTACTGGGCCCTTTGCGGCTTCGGCGCCGTAGGTCGCATTGAGGATGGTGACTTCCTGCGTCATGTCCTGGTTGACGTTGGCGACCTGCGTTCCCTGGTTGCCGGGATCGACGATCTGGGCGCCGTCGGTGGTCATCGACAACCCGCCATAGGGCTGTCCGCCACTAGCGCTGTACTTTCCGATCGGACCGCTGTTGGTTTGAGTCGTCAAACTGGTAAATGGACCACTGTCGCCACCCTGGCTTAAGCCCACATTCAGTCCCATACCAGGCATGATCTTGATGAGTTCGCTGGCGTTCCGGCCCTGGATGGCCATTTCCGGCAGCATCTGGCTGGTGATGGTGGTGCGGCTTTCGCTGGTCGTCAGAGGCACCAGCTCTGTGTCGGCGGAGACTTCGATCTTTTCGGTTTCCGCGCCCATCTTGAGGACGACGTTGGTCAGGGTCCGGTTCTCGGCCTGGTTGAACGTGATATCTTTCTGCTCCCAGCCGTTGAATCCCTTCGCCGTGATTGTGACCGTATAAGAACCCGGCTCAACGCCGGCAAAATAGAAGAAGCCCTCGCCGTTCGTGACGGTGTTGCGCGCCACGCCGGTGGATTGGTCTTTCAAGGAAACTTGCGCGCCAGCGATGACGGCTTGCGCCGGGTCATAGATGGTACCGGACAGAGATCCGCGCCGAACTTGGGCAAACAGCAATGGTTGAGATATCAAGAGAACAAGTGCCATCATCGCGATGACAACGAAAGTCACCCGCAACCAGTCAGAACCACGCTGTTCTTCTGGGTTTATTGCTCTCATCTTTTCCTCCATAGGCCACGAGGCCTAGCAGTACCACTTCCCCGCGCTAAGAACTTCGGCTCAATCCGTCATGAAGCCCGCAACCCTCGGTCGACAAAGACCGCAACTTTCGCATGACTGTCTTACAGAGCCGAGATCAAATTCAAAACCTGCCGCATAGCGTAAACGTTACCGCCCTGGCGGACGTAAACGTTCCCACTTTTTCAGGCGGTGCCATTAAGCGGCATATGTTCTGTATTGTCAAGCAAAAAAATCGATTCTGTAAGCAAATCTGAAGTGGGGGTAACTGCTATGTTTTCCTGTAGATTCGTACGAAATTACGGATTGTCTCCAGGGATCGCTTTCCCCTGTGAGCAGCACATCTTCGGCTTGATCGGGCCGGTCGCAGAGGAGGGGATACGGAGATTGGTAGGTGCACCGATACCAAGAATGAAATGGGTTGCGGTCGTCCGGTTTATTCAGGTTCGACCGGCGGGAGCGCCTTTTCCTTGCGCGCCAGCGGATCGTCTTTCATCGCGCGAACCGGCAACGGAAGTTCTACCGTGCCGATGTAGGTTGACGCGAGGTCCCCAATTCCCAGTCGCAAATAGCTCGCGTCCGCGGGGATATCCAATTCCTGACGGAGACGGAATCCATCGGACAGAACGCTTCGATAGTTCACCGGCTTGAGGTCAGCGACGGCAGTGCTTGCCGCTTGCAGCAGGCTCTTGCCTTCCGCGTCAAACGAACTTGCGAGCAAGCGGAAGTTGCCGTGCAGATTACCTTCCGGGCCGGGATCGAAACGCAACGAGCCGGCGGAAATCGCGTAGTCGACGCTGTAGCGCTGCAGCTTGATGGTTGTCGGAGCGTTCTTGCCCTGCGCGCGAATGCCGGCGTCCGTCGTGCTCACCGTCTTGGGATCGCCTACCGGCACGAGACGGACCTCGAATGGAATCTGTCGTGATTCGGGCGCGCCGTGCATCATTCCAGCGAGGCTGGCCGTTTGCAGTACCTGCTCCGATTTTTCCGGCAGGCGGTTGGGGTCCTCGGCGTAGTAGCCGGAGCGGTGTGCGACACGACGATTGTGCCCCTCAGCTTTCACGTGGATCTTACGAAATCGGCCGTCATATTTCCGATTGGTCGGGGTGTAGGCAATGGTGTAGTAATCGGCGCCCTGCTCGATGGTGGCACGGAGCGCGTCCGTAATGTCGTTGCTCCCGTAGTATGCCTTGCCACCAGTTTGCTCGGCCACGAGATCCATGGCGCTGTGTTCGGAATTGCGGCGCGTAGAATCTTCGAGGCTGCGCTCGACAAATCCATTCGCCGGGACGGCGTGATCGTTGGCCAGATTGCGGGCCCCGGCAATGGCGGTGGCGTCGAAGGCGCCGCCGCCAGCCTGAATTTGCTGGTTCATGCCGGACGGACCGCTCAATGGCGAATTCGGAAGATTCTGGCTGGCCGGCAATTCCGTGGCAATGTCGTACACGGTGTTGTTCATGACCCCACGAACGTCGACCGGGTACACCGACACGTGCGCTGACGCTAGAAGGTTCATCGTTTTGCTGACCAGTCGAACGAAATTCCGCTGCTGGTGGAAGGGGCCGGCATCCAGTCCTCCGGCCGCGGCAAACTGGCCCAGGGGAAACGCGGCGGAGAGCCAGAGCACTTTCTTCCGTCCCGGAACGCCCGCCATGTAGCGCGCCAACTCCTCAAACGCCTCGATGGTCATATAGGTGCGCATGTCGTTCTGGCTCATCTGCTCATCCTGAATGGATCGTTCCAAGCCGGCCATGGCGATGGCAAACGAGCGGGTGACATCGTTCGCAGTGTCGAGTTTTTGTGTCACCGAGCGAATGAAATTCAGGCTGGAGTTGTCGAGCGATGAGATCAGCGAAGCGCTCGGCTTAAACCGCTTGTCGAGCATCGCCATCAGCAGTTCGTTTTCGTCGGCCGTGAATCCGCGGATCAAGCGCAGGGGGCCTGTCAGTGTGCACAGCGCGAAGCTCTCGTTTTTCGGTTTGTTCTTGATGTACTTCGTGAGGGCGTCCCGCGCATGCCCCTGGTCCTGGATCGGGGTATTGAGCATATCGAACAGGATCAGGGTCGACGAATCCGGCTGCGTGGTGTTGCTCACGTTGCTGAAGATGTTCGGAGGGCGCTTGAATTCCGGAGGCGGCGTCTGTTGCGTGTCGACGACCGAGTGTTCCTGGAAAAAGTTAATCTTTTGTGCTGTGCCGTCTTCGGCGACGCTGAAGTCTTCCGCTTTCAATCCAGGAATTGGATGGCCTTTGGAGTCGGTCACTACGACATCAACGACGACCGCTTCGGAACGCGCGTGGAATGTCACCAGACCGGTTTCCGCGGTCTTTGCATCGGCAGTGCCGGTTCCTGCATGTGCAGTGGGCGCAGTTGCAAGAGGTCCTGCAGGCGCTTTCGGGCCGCCCTCGGCGGCGCTGGGACTCGCTGCAGCAGCCTGCCTCGCCGCGGCTTCGTCATCTTCGGCGAGCAGGGCTTCTTCGGTTGCGTCGATGGCCGCGCCGGGCGGAATCAACCCTGGGGTGCCCGCCCGCACGGCGGCGAGCTTTGCCATTTCGTCTTTGTCTAATTTCGGAAGCTCGTACAGTTCCAGGCGCGCATCGCGCAACAGCGCCAGCGTGTTTCCCTCGGGCGACAGAGCCAGGTTCCCACCATTCGACACGGCTGGCTGCGTTTCGAGATTGAGTACAGGAGTGCCGGTGGCGGAGTCAAAAATCGCGATCCGATGCCTGCGCAATTCTGCAGTCTCTTCGTCACTCCCACCCGATGGGCTGTTCTGCTTTTCGACGAGTACACTCGACAGCGCAAAGCGCGCCCCCGATGTGCTGCGCGTGATGACCGGCGCCCTCAGTTGCTCGGTCCACACCTTCCGCCACAAGAACTGACCGGCTGTGGTGAAGCTGCTGATGACGTATTTGTCCTGCGCGGTTGTGCATCGCCCGATGGTCAGGGTGTGTTCACCGGAGGTCTCAAGGTCGGGAATGCAGGAAGAGCGCACGCGGGTGATGGCCATGCGCGGCTTTCCATAGGTACCGAAACGAACCAGCCACGTCCATCCGTTCTTGAGTACGACATCTGTGTATCCAGCGGCGGTCGCTTTCAGAGGAATGGGACGCTCCATCGGAAACGTACCCATGACTTGCAGCGTCTCCGCATCGAGAAAGCGGACCTCATATTTAGGGGCTTGCGACTTACTGCTTTCCTTTGTCTCGTTCTTCGCCGCAGCCGATCCCACCATCACCTGCTGACCGTCGGGAGTCACGTCGACCCAGAGCACGTCTGCGCGCTCCAGTAAGGGTTTCTCGTTCAGGTCGCGGTCCAATTCCAAAAGGCCAGTGCCACGCCGCAGCAGGATTTTCCCGGTGGCGAGCGGCCATAGATACTGTTGGCGGTCGTGCAGATACCAATCCGCCCGATGCAGCACGTCACCGCTCTTTGTGTCCACAACCACCGCATGCACGATTCGGTCGTCGTGTGTTTTCGGGCAACTCTTCAGACGGCGGATCATCTCGGTCCCTTCAAACGTGATCAGGACGCGGTCTTCGTCGAAGAAATCGATGGTGAGGTGAAAGGCGCCGTCCCGGCTGCGCAACTGTGAGAGGCGGCGAAAATCCAGCGGCTGGAGGTCAATGGATCGAGTTGGGCCGGCCTCTTTGGTTACGGGTACGGGATTCAAGGCGGGGGCCTGCTGGGTTGCAGGCGGTTGTGTGTCTGAGTTCTTGTCGTCCAGGTGTCCAGCGCCCCAACCCAACGCGACCGTGCAAAGAAGGAAGAGAGAGGCGAGCATCCCCGCAGCCCGCGTCCATCGAATCAAAACCATGCCGCACCAACCTTGGACTCAAACCTGCGTCAAGTAGCCCGGAGGAGAGGAAACGTTAACGTTGGTTCGAGATTGTAGCACGACCGTTCCTGGACGCTCTCGCAGGGCGCTACCGGAACCGCGCCACCGGGATAGCTCAATCGCCAATTTGCAGTGTCCAAACGTTTCTCGAGAATTGAAAAAGGCTTCGTGAGATTCCATAAAAATCTTGACAAGCAAGAGATGCAGGTTCGAGAATCTCGCTCGGTATCCACTGGAAACGTTTACGACCTTATGATGCTTAGGCGTTCCTTTGGGTTCGTCGCGAAGGATGCAAAATCCTTTGCAGCAAGGAACCCGACGCGGACCGGTGTGGACCAGCTTTATTTGATTCTCTCGTTCCAGCGAAAGACCAACCAATGACTCTGGCTACCGTTCTGTTTGCTGCCACCCGCCTGGTAAGCCTATCGCGGGTTGATCTGATCATCATCATCTTCTACTTCGCGCTGGTTCTGGCGATTGGGCTCTACCTCAAACGCCAGGCCAATACGGGCGAAGACTTCTTCATGGCCGGTCGCGAAATGACAGCCTGGGTCGCAGGGCTGGCCTTCCTGTCGGCCAACCTCGGCTCCCTCGAGTTGATGGGCTGGGCGGGTAACGCCTATAAGTACGGAATCCTTGCGGCCCACTGGTACTGGATCGGCGCCATTCCCGCGATGCTCTTCCTGGCGCTGGTGATGATCCCCTTCTACCACATCTGCAAGACGCACTCGGTCCCCGGATATCTCAAACTCCGATACGGAGAATCCAGCCGCGCTCTCTCGGCGGTCTGCTTCGGCTTCATGACCGTGCTCATGAGCGGCATCAATATGTACGCCATGGCGGTGGTCATGAAAGTCGTCCTCGGCTGGGACATGAACTTTAGCATCTGGGTGTCGTCGATCACCGTGGCCATCTATGTCGCGCTCGGTGGCCTGCGCTCGGCGATCTTCAATGAAGTTCTCCAGTTCTTCCTCATCTGGGCCGGCGCTTTGCTGATTCCTGTCCTCGGCTTGATCGAGGCCGGCGGCTGGAGCGGCTTGCAGGCGAGAATCCTGCACAACCTGACCCAATTGAACGTGCCGCATCCGGGCGCCTATACCCATTTGTGGTCCACGCTCGGCGACTTCAGCAACAATCCGATGGGCATCAATTGGATTGGCATCGTGTTCGGATTGGGCGCTGTGATCTCGATGGGCTACTGGACCACCGATTTTCTCGTGGTGCAGCGCATTCTGGCGGCGAAGGACCTGCGGTCGGCTGAACTCGCCCCCATCATCGGAGCAGCCTTCAAGATGATGGTTCCGTTCATCGTGATTCTTCCCGGCTTACTGGGCCTCGGCTTGCTGCCGATGCGGCTCGTCGATGCGGGCCAGGCTTGGTCCCCAGCCGGACAGGCTGCGGGGCTGCACGGCTACGACGAGGTCTTGCCCCTGATGCTGGCGCGTTACTGCGGGCCTGGATTGCTTGGGCTCGGCGTGACTGCCCTGATCGCTGGATTCATGTCAGGTATGGCGGGCAATGTCAGCGCCTTCGCGACGGTGTGGACCTACGACATCTACGGCTCCTTCCTGCACAAGAACGCGACCGACGAGTGGAAAGTGAAGATGGGGCGCTGGAGCACCATCGTTGGCATTTTCGTCAGCATCGGTGCAGCCTATATCGCGAAGGGTAAGCCGAGCATCATGGATTACGTCCAGGAACTGTTCAGCTTCTTCATCGCACCCCTGTTCGGGACGGTTCTCATCGGCATGCTCTGGAAACGGGCAACGGCCGCGGGCGGATTCTTGGGGCTCCTTGCGGGTACGGCTTCTTCGATCGGAATGTATACCTGGGTGAAGCTCGATCCCGGCGCGGTGCGGTATGTCGCGTTTTCCATGGCGGCACAGGTGCAGGCGCAGAACATGTTCCGCGCTTTGTGGTGTGCCTTGATCGGCGGCTTCGTTACCGTTGTCGTGAGTTTGTTGACCAAGCCGAAATCGGATGCGGAACTGGCGAACCTGGTCTATGGCCTGACGCCGATTCCAAAGACCGAGCACGTCTCCATGTTCCATCGCCCAGCATTCTGGGCCGTGGTCGTGGGCCTGGCATTTATTGCTCTGCAGATCATCTTCTGGTAGGGACACATGAAAAGCGGCGGATCACTGTCGATCTGGTTCTTTGTTGGCCTCTCTCTTGGCGTCAGCGGCTTCTTCATTTTTGTGGAAGGACTCTACGAACTGGCCCACCCGCCGCAACTTCAAGTGGTGCTCTATTCTCTGCACGCCAACGTGTGGTGGGGAGCCCTGCTCACCGTACTCGGCGCATTTTATTGTGTCCACTTCCGCCCCGGGAAGCGCTCGTCTTGATCACCAGCGGCGGAGGTTCGCGCTTCATGGGGAACTTATATGTCCAATCACCGGATGACGTTCGGCCTCATCGTTGGCAATCGCGGATTTTTTCCTGATCACCTGGCTAAGTCCGGCCGGGAAGAGATGTTGCAGGTTCTCAGTCAGGCGGGCATCGACGCCGTCGTCCTCAGCCCGGAGCAGAGCAAATACGGCGCGGTAGAAACGCACGATGAAGCCAAACGCTGTGCCGAGCTATTCCGCAGCAACAGCGATCGCATTGACGGTGTCATCGTCACCCTGCCGAACTTCGGCGATGAACGCGCCGTTGCCGACACGCTGCGTCTGGCCCGCCTCGGTGTTCCCGTACTGGTGCAGGCCACGCCCGACACGCCGGCGAAGATGACCATCGCTCATCGCCGCGACAGCTTTTGCGGCAAGATGTCGGTTTGTAACAACCTCCGCCAGTACGGCATTCCGTATTCGCTCACCACCACGCACACGGTCACGCCGAGTTCGCCTGAGTTCCTGCAGGACCTGAACCGCTTTGCCGCCGTCTGCCGCGTCGTGAAAGGATTTCGGAATCTTCGGGTGGGCAGCATCGGTGCGCGTCCGACAGCGTTCAATACCGTCCGCTACAGCGAGAAGCTGCTCGAAGCGAGCGGCATCTCGGTTGAGACGCTCGATCTCTCCGAAGTGATTGGCCGCATCGGCCGCATGAAAGACAATGACGATGCCGCTGTGCAGAAGCTCGCGGCCATCCAGAAATATGTGAGCACTGAAGGCATCCCGCAGCCCGCTCTGCTGAAGATGGCCAAACTCGCGGCCGTAGTCGAACAGTGGATGAAGGCCGTCGACGTTCAAGTCAGCGCCGTGCAGTGCTGGACTTCGATCGAAGAGAACCTCGGCGTGGTCCCTTGCACCATGATGAGCATGATGAGCGACCAGCTCCTCTCCAGCGCCTGTGAAGTGGATATTTGCGGCGTCATCAGTATGCACGCACTCGCTCTTGCCTCGGGAACTCCCAGCGCGCTGCTCGACTGGAACAACAACTACGGCGACAATCCCGACAAGGCTGTCTGTTTCCACTGCAGCAATCTGCCCAAGCATTTCTTCCGCGACGTCCGCATGGACTTTCAGGAAATCATCGCCGGCACGCTGGGCAAGGAGAGCACTTTCGGAACCTGTGTCGGCCGTGTCAAATCCGGACCCATGTCGTTTGCCCGATTCTCCACCGACGATCAATCCGGCAGAATTCGCGGCTACGTCGGAACCGGAACCTTCACCGACGACGACCTCAACACCTTCGGCGGAGCCGGAGTGGTGGAAATCCCGCTGATGCAAAGGCTGCTCCACTACATATGCGAGAATGGTTTTGAGCACCATGTGGCGGCGAATTTTTCAACCGTCGCAGACGCGGTGCACGAAGCCGCCAACCGCTACTTCGGCTGGTCCACTTACTGGCACGGAAACGACCACGTCACACACTGCTGAGTCAGTCTGACTATGAATCTCGTTGTACCCTCAAGCCGCGTTTTCCCGACGCTCTCCTTGTTGCTCATGCTCGCAACCGCCAGTCTCCTGCACAGCCAGCAGAAGCCGGCCTGGCCGAAGCCCTCGCCCGTTGCCGACCAGCCATCCTCGCCAATGACGACTTTGCGAGTTACCACGCGCATGGTCACGTTGCAGGTCGTGGTACGGGATGCCAAGGGCCGCCACGTGGCCGGTCTTACGCCCAATGATTTCCGTGTGTCCGAGCAGGTTCTCCCCAAGAAAGAGCAGCGTCTCCAGCGCATCGCTGCGTTTCAGGAGGTGAGTGTCGACGCCATCGCCGCCGCCGACAAAGGTTCGATGCAGTTGCCGGCGGGCGTGTACAGCAACCTCGTCACCATGCAGAAAGTGCCTGTGCCTCCCACCATCCTGCTGGTGGACGGCCTCAACAGCAGTCTCGCCGCCCAGATGCAAGTGCGGCGGCAGATGATCAAGTTGCTGGCATCGATCCCGCTCGATATACCGGTGGCTGTCTTTCTCCTGGATCGAAACCTGCATCTCCTGCAAAACTTCACCACCGATCGCACCCTGCTGCGAGCGGCCGTGCAACGAACCATCAGCACGAACGGAAGCGAGCTTTCTCCCACGGATGTTCGCTCGGACGCGAGCGCCCTGGCCACGCTGGTGCAGGACAATCCTCCGCCGACTCCGCCCGCGCCGCCGGGCGGAGGGTCGGGTGCGGTTTCCGCCGAATTGCAGCAGCGACAGAATGCCGCGATCACCGAACAGGTGCAGTGGCTGCAGCAGTTCGAGCGCGAGACCTTCACCATGCAAACGACGATTCGCGTGCAGACAACTCTTGCCGCTCTGCGCGCCATCGCCCGCCATGTTTCCGGCTATCCCGGACGTAAGAACCTGCTCTGGATTTCGTCCTCGTTTCCGCTCGCCATCTTTCCCGACTCTGATTTCAAGTTCGCCGGCATGGAGGAATATCAGGACCGGTTTGCCGCCTTGGCCAACATCCTCTCCGACGCTAAAGTTGCTGTTTACCCGATGGACCCAGCCGGGCTTGAGTCGCAGAGCTTCTTCGACGCCGCGGCTCGGCCCACCAACCGCAGTGTCGCGATTGGCACCGTTACCAGCGCCACAACAATGCGCGAAGAGAGTGCGCGCTCATCCAGTCAGCAGACCATGACCCAGTTAGCGGAGCAGACCGGGGGCCGCGTCTGTGTTAATAACAACGACCTTTCCGACTGTGTGAAGAAAGCTGTCGACGACGGCAGCTCTTATTACGAACTGGCTTACTATCCTGACGCCGGCAATTGGACCGGTGAGTTTCACCGCGTCTCCGTGAAGAACACTCAGGGCTTTCATCTGTCGTTTCGGGAAGGCTACTACGCGCGGCCACAGGGCGCCTCAGAACCCGCGAAGGACACTGGCAAGCCCAATGAACTGCAGGACGCGGCCTGCCACGACCTGCTCACGTCGACCAGCATTCTGCTGATGACCCAATCGGTCCCCGCCGATCAGCCCGGGGAAGCGAAATTTTTCATCGCCGTGGATCCGCGCCTGCTCACCTTTGCGGCGGCGGCCGACGGCCGCACCCTCTCCATGATCGTCGCTGCCTGTACCTTCGACAAAAGCGGGAACGCTTTGCAGTACCTGCAGCAACCGACAGACCTGACGGTGAACGACAAGGATTACAGTGGGCTCATGGCGCAGCACGCCTTCACGCGAACGCTGAATTTCACGCCCAACCCCAACGCGATTCGCGTGCGTCTGCTCGTCCGCGACAACGCCAGCGGACGCATGGGGTCAGTCGATCTGCCGTTCCCGAGCGGACCCGCGGCAGCTGCCTCCGCAGCTCCGCCGACCCTCGACAAGGTGGAACCAACTCCGCCCAAATAGCAGGGCACTGTCGTCCTGCGGCCAAGCGGGATCATGCCGGGGAAAGGGCTCACGGCTTGATGTCAATCGGAATGCCATCCGCCACCAGGTCCCAGATCTCATCCATTTCTTTGTTGGTGACAGCGATGCATCCATCCGTCCAGTCCTGCGCCCGATGAGATTCGCCCAGCCAGCCAAATCCGTTGGGCAAGCCGTGGATCATGATGTCGCCGCCGGGCGAGACACCGAGTTTCGCGGCCTGGCGCTTGTCCTTCTCGTTCGGATAAGAAACATGGATGGCTTTGTAGAAGCGGCTGTGCGGATTTCGCCGGTCCAGAATGTAGCGGCCTTCCGGTGTGCGGTGATCTCCCTGTTGCTGCTTCGCTCCCACCGGAGAAGCTCCTAGAGCCACCTTGTAGGTGCGTAGCGTTTTGCCCTGTGACAGCAGGGTCAAAGTGCGCGAGCTCTTTACCACGACCACCTGATCCGCTTTCATCTGTGAAGCCGCATGCGCCGGGAACCCCGCCAGCATCCCAAACAGCAACAGCATCAGCATGCCGCGAGTATGTATGTCTGTCGCCCGGAATGCTAGCTTGAATTGTGATGCGTATTCCTTCGTGTACCGGAGCCTGCTCTACGCGAGATCGAGGGGTGCCCTTCGTGGTTTCCGCTTTTCGCGAGCGCCATCCGCGGCATGTCTTCGGTCGCCAGATGATATTGGCGATGCTCGTGACCGTAACCTCATGGGTGCATGCTGCGGGAAGGGCCCAGTGGGCCATCCGTTACCAACCTGCTCGCGTAGTGAATGGATCCCCGGTCTTGTTTCGAGTGACGACGCCGAAGCCGGTGGACGCGCTTTCAGGAAAATGGCTCGGTCACGAAATCTCTTTCAGCTTTGAAGAGAGTCAGAAAGTCTGGTACGGCCTGGCTGGAGCCAGCCTGGAAACGAAGCCCGGAATCTATCCGCTCGAACTCAGCGCCGAAACCGCGGCGGGGAAACCGCTCACCTATAAGCAGGGAATTCGCGTACAGCGCCAGCGTTATCCGAAAGTTACCCTGACCGTCCCCGGCCGCTACACGGCGCCCGACCCCGAACAGTTGAAAGTGATCGAGCGCGACAGGCAGGTGAAGGCGGAGGCGTTCAAGACCGTCACGGCCGACCGCGAGTGGAAAGGTTCGTTCCAGGCGCCGGTCAAGGCCAACATCTCCGATGTCTTCGGGGTGCAACGCGTCTTCAACGGCGCCGTCCAGAGCACACATCAGGGCCTCGACTTCCGCGTGACCACGGGCACGGCCGTGGCCGCCATCAACAGCGGAACCATTCTCCTCGCGCGGCCGCTCTATTTTGAAGGAAACTGCGTGGTCATCGATCACGGCCAGGGGCTGTTGACGCTCTACCTGCATCTTTCGGAAATTCGCGTAAAAGAAGGCGACCACGTAACGAAGGGCCAGAACATCGGACAGAGCGGTGGAACCGGCCGCGCCACCGGTCCTCATCTGCACCTGGCAGTGCGCTGGCAGGGCGTCTATTTGAATCCCGCGGCGCTGCTCTCATTAAAGCTGCCGTAACATTCGCCGCCAAATTGTGAACTAAAACGCTATGGTTGTCAGGGTGTGGAGATCTGACGGTACCCGTGCAACACACAGAAATGTTTGTTGCGATTTATTCTACGATCACGTATAGTTTTCCGGCTGCCCGGCGGAAAAAGCGGTTCGGGGGAAGCGCTTTTTCAAAAACGAACCGTCGGCGGAATGTGCATCGGGAGCCCGAGGGGCCCCCTCACCGGGTTCCCGATCTCGTTTTTCTCTCAAGTGCCGTGATCCGGTCTCAGGAAATTTTCTCGGCTGGCGCAGCCCACGCGTCGTTACTGACTGCCGGCTCCTGGCTACCGGCTGCTGTCTCTTCCACCCAAACTCCGTCACGATAAGTGACACTACGTCCCGAGATCGCTGGAATGCGTTCGCCGGTAACGATAATGCCCACCAGGTTCAGCGGATCGGCTGCGGCTATGGTGATGCGTTCGCCGGTGAGCGGCTGTTTGCGGTGGGCGCGCAACGATTCGACGGCCACCGGCAGCGCGAACTGTTCGCCAAGAAATCCGTCGACGAAACGGCCGCCGCGCACTTCGCCGCGGTCTTCCAGACGTCGCAACCCAATCTGTAATTCGCGCCATCGGGGCAGGTTTGTCTCGCGCGCCAGCAGGTCGCGGAACACCACGCCATAGCGACGTAACAGCATCCAGCAGCAAGACTCCACGCTGCGATCACGATCCGCACCTTCAGTGTGCAGCAGTGACCATCGGCCGGCAGCATGACGCGGCCGCCGCACTTTCCCCATCCCGCTCGCTGACGAACTCTTCGGCGCCACCAGCGAGCGCAGGTTCTCGAAACCGTCCGCGGTCACCAAACCGGCCGCGACCAGTTCCCACAGGCCGGTTTCGACTTCCGCTTTGAGCCTGCCCGTGGCGCGCACCATGTCTGGGAAAAACAGGGCGCCGCGTTGCTGCAGCAGTTTCAAAAGCGCCTGCGCCACCGGGCTGAGCGCAGCGCGAGCATTGTCCTCCGCTCCCGGATGCCGGGGCTGCAGCCAGTCCGCGTCTTCGCGCACGAAGAAAGCAATCGGCGCAACGCGGGTGGGAATCACCCGCCGCTGCCGTGCGGCGACAGGCGCCCCCGCCCGTCTATCGTTCACATCATTCTGGATTTCTGGGTTCGTACCACCTGTATCCAGGGTGGCCGGATGCGGTGACAATCGTCCCCAACCCACCGCTCCGCCCAGACAGAGTTGATCGAGATGTGCGGGATCGTAACCCGTGATCCTGCGCCCCAGCACATACCGTTCCCACGAACTGGCCGGAACTTCGAACCCCTGCAGTTGCCGGAGCACCTCGAGCGTGCCATGCTCGCCTCGCACCTGTGTTCCAGGAGCAAGGTGCTGCCAGCGCAGCAGCCAGTTCATGAACTGCGCCGCCGTTACCGGCTGAATCTGCTTGCGAAGCGTCGCAACCGTCAGCCGATGAATCCGCGCCAAAAGTCGCCGCTCGCACCACTCCGTGTCCGTGTGAGGATGGGTCTTTGACCAGTCTGGGTCGAACGCCCTTTGGTTATTCTCGGGTCGGAATCTGCCACGCAAAATCGTCCCGCTAGCCTCCATCCGCAGCAAGGCTTTCTCAACTTCTGACGCAGACACTCCCAGCAATTCTCCCAATTCCAGAGCGGTTGTAGGCCCCACATGCGCCATCCATCCCTGCACCGCAGTCAGCAGGGCGGCATCGAATGTGGCGCCCTCGCGCGCGCTCTGTGTCGGATGCGTTGCGACCTTCATTCCCGGAGTCTCAGGCAGCGCGTGGAGTGCCGCAAACATCTCCGCTCGCTCCGCCGCCAGCCAGAATCGCCGCGCACCCAATTGCGTTTCGACCTCAACGACCACCGCGCGCCGCTCTGCCTGCAATCGCTCAAAGTGCTGCCCCCATCCGGCCGTGAGCCGGCTGTCCTGAGAACTGATAGCCGAGAGCTGCGAACTCTCCACAGGCATCATCACCAACGTATGCAGCACATCATGCAATTCATCGGCATCGCGCAGATCCGGCCATGCCTCGGCCTGCACCTGCGCAATCGCCGCCGGATCCAGGCCCCCCACTTCCTCCAATACCGATTCGGGCAGAACACGGCGCATCTCCACCGCCCGCGCCCGCCGCTCCTCGAGCGGTGCGTCATCGAGATACGCATACGGATTCGCGTTCAGAATTTCATGCGAAAACTGTGATGGCACCGGAGTGTCCACCGCCACGCACCTGATTCGTCCCGCCTCGATACCGCGCAGCACCTCGCGCAGGCCGTCAATATCCAGCGCCTCGGTGAGCACATCTTTCATGACTTCCGAAACTAGCGGATGATCGGGAATCTTGATGTCTCCTTCGATGTTCTCGAAGCAGGCGGCAACGTCGGGAAAGACCGAAGCCAAAAGATCGTCGGATCGGATGCGCTGAATCTGTGGCGGAACCCTCTTGCCTCCCTGAAATCGCAACAGTGCCAGCGATCGTGTTGCATCCCAGCGCCAGCGCGTCTGGAACACGGGCGCAGCGAGGGCTGCCTGTTCCAGAATTTCCGGCATGGTTTCGGAGTTTAGAAAATGAAACACATCCGCCAGCGGGAAACTGTGCTGCTCGGCGAGCGCGATGTTGATGCCGTTGTCCGTAGCCGCAGCCTGTAGCTCAAAATTGAAGCCGCGACAAAAGCGTTTGCGCAGCGCCAGCCCCCAGGCTTTGTTGACGCGCCCGCCGAAAGGCGCGTGAATCACGAGCTGCATCCCGCCGCCTTCGTCGAAAAAGCGCTCGGCAATGATGGTGGACTGCGTGGGCACGTCGCCCAGCACGACCCGGCCCTCCAGTACATACTGAATCAACTGCTCAGCGCCAGCGGCATCGAGCCCACACTCCGCTCCCAGCCATTGCCCCGCTTCGCTGACCACCGGCAGGTTGCGCCAACCCTCAACCGGGACAACTCCCGGCAGCCGGTCGCTTATTTCTTTGCGCAACTCTCCCAACTGCTCCGAAAGCTCGGCCGTTCGGGCCGGAGCCTCGCCGCGCCAAAACGGCACATTCGGCGCGGCGCCCTTGGCGTCCTCGACCAGCATGCGCGACGACTTGCCCTCAATCCGCCGGATACGCCACGACGTGTTTCCGAGAAGCATGACATCTCCGGCCATGCTCTCGACGGCAAAGTCCTCATCGACTGTTCCCACCGAGGCTCCATCGGGCTCGGCCACTACACTGAAGAGAGCGTTGTCTGGGATCGCCCCGCCGCTGGTGATCGCCGCCAGCCTTGCTCCCCGCCGTGCCCGCAGCCTGCGGTTAATGCGGTCGTGATGCAGGTAAGCCCCGTACCGTCCGCGCTGTGCCGCAATGCCTTCTGAGAGCATCTCCAGCACCGCCGAGTAAGTCTCGCGCGAGAGATTGCGGTACGGGTAAGACCGCCGGATCAACGCATAGAGTTCATCCTCATCCCACCCATCGGTTCCCCCCGTACCATTACTGGAGCCACTTGCCACCGCGCAGCAGGCCACGATCTGCTGCGCGAGCACGTCCAGCGAGCCCTCCGGGAAGATCAAACGGTCGAGTTCGCCGCGATGAATAGCGCGTACCAGCACGGCGCACTCCGCCAGATCGTCGCGCGTGGTAACGAAGAATCTTCCCTTGGGAACCGCGCCACGCCAGTGCCCGCTGCGGCCAACTCTCTGTAGCGCGACCGCAATCGACCGCGGCGAGCTGATGTGGCAGACGAGGTCCACCGTACCCACGTCAATCCCCAACTCCAGCGAAGCGGTAGCGACCAGAACTTTCACTTCGCCATCTTTCAGTTTCTTTTCCGCCGCCAGGCGCAGCTTGCGCGCCAGGCTGCCGTGGTGCGCAGCGACATTCTCCTCGCCGAGTAGTTCCCCCAACTGGTGCGCAATCCGCTCTGCCAAACGCCGCGTATTGACGAACACCAGCGTCGAGCGATGCTGGTTTACCAGTTCCACGATGCGGGCGTAGATCTCGCCCCACATCTCGTTTGAAGCCACCGGTCCCAGTTCAGACGACGGAACCTCGACGGCAAGATCCAAAGTGCGTTTGTGACCGATGTTCACGATCACAGGATCGGGCCGACCGTTTCCGGCTAGAAAGTGCGCCACTTCTTCAATCGGCTTCTGTGTGGCTGAGAGCCCGATGCGCACCGGTGGCCGATGGGTCAGAGCCTCCAACCGCTCCAGCGACAACGCCAGATGCACTCCCCGCTTGTCGTCAGCGACCGCGTGAATCTCATCGACAATGAGCGTCTCCACATCCCGCAGGATCGCCCGGCTTTTCTCCGCCGTCAGCAGGATGTACATCGATTCCGGCGTAGTGACCAGAATGTGCGGCGGTCGCCGCAGCATGGCCTGGCGATCTTTCATCAGCGTGTCGCCCGTACGCACGGCTGTCCGAATCTCCGGCATCAGGAGACCGCGTTCGCCGGCCATCTGCAGAATCTCACCCAGTGGGACTTCCAGGTTTTTCTGGATGTCGTTGCCCAAGGCCTTGAGCGGCGAAACGTACAGGACCTCGGTTCGATCCCGCAGGTCGCCCGCTAGCGCTTTTCGCACCAGGCGATCGATGCAGGCCAGAAATGCGGCCAGGGTTTTCCCCGACCCGGTCGGAGCCGAGATGAGTGTCGTGTGTCCGGCCAGGATGTGCGGCCAGCCCTGTTCCTGAGGCTCTGTCGGGGTGGAAAAACGCCGGACAAACCACTCCGCGACCAGCGGATGAGCCCAGGCAAGCGAGGCGGGGACAGACATTCAGGCATTCTAGCCCGAAACCGGCGCATTCGTAAAATGTTCGCCTGCAGATGATTTTTCAAACACGCGGTCGAACACGTCCCGCGCAAGGGAAGTGGAAGGAGTTCTTCGTGCAATGGGACGAATGCTTGAAAACCAGGAGGCAGAGGAGCAAAGAAAAACACCCACCGATCGCTTGCTTGGGGCGTGCTCGGGTTAGCTATCGGTGGGTTGCTTTGTTCTCCTTACTCACCCTGTTGTTTTCAGGAGCAATTGTTCGCTTTAACCCGTTCACGTCAGGAAAGTTTCGCGACTCGGCAGAAAAAGAGATTTCCGCGTAACTATATTGATTATCAATAAATTACGACCAGGACGACCGGTTACTCCGTGATCGCTGGCGGTTTGGCGGCCATCAACTCGGTAAAGCGCGGATCCTTTCGCAATTGAGCGAACTCGCTGTCCTTATATACGTCCCCAATATCCTTATAGCCGTCCTCCATCGCCTTGCGGAGGTAGCGCAGCGACCGGTCGGCGATCCCCATCTTGGCGTATAACTTGGCCAGAACGTAGTCGAAACGGGCCCGGTCCTCGGGCGAGGGCAGTTGCGCCTGCACCCCGGCGCGCGAGATGCGCTCGAAAATGTCGGGATCGAGTTCCAACGCTTTGCCATAGCTTTGGGCGGCCTTGTCAAACGTCTTCTTGCTGAAATAAGCCGCTCCCAGATTGCTGTAGTAAGAGGCAGCGCTGGGGTTGAGTTCGATCGCCTTCTCGTAGCGCTTGATCGCTTTGCCAAAGTTGGCTGTCTCGTAATAGACGACACCCAGATTGTTGAAAGCGTCGCTGTACTTGGGGTCAGCCTTGATGGCGTGATCGAAACTCTTCTTGGCTTCCTTCAGGCGGTGGAGTTGAAGTTGGCAAATCCCGATCTTATTCCACAGAGAAGGCCGGTCCGACGACTTCCTGATCGCGGCTTCGTAGTAGTCGATGGCGTCGAGGTAGTTCTTGTCGCTTCGCAGTTCGTCCCCACGATCTTCCAGTTCTTGTACCGAAGCTCCGAGGGATGGGGGGTCGGCGCGCCGCATGGGCGGAGGCCCGACCTGCACCTGTTCGCTGTTCTGCGAGAACGACGGCGCCACTGTGGACAACAAGAGCGCCAGAAACGCGGTGAGACGTTTGCGGGAAAGCATCAGGAACCTCCCCAGAAGCAAGGTTTCAATGTTTCAGGGTTTCAACGTTTCAAAGAATAACGTTCGCCGCCACGTTCGCGCCGATCACCTTGAGACTCTGGAACCTCGAGAACGTTGCCGTCACTGCGGCTTCGCGCCGCTGTCTTCTGGCTTAGACGGTGGAGGCGTGTTTTTGTCATGGGAGCTACTGTCTCCCTTGAACGCGTCCGCGATCTTACCAAAGAAGCTCCGTTTCTTCTTCGCAGCGTCCCCGTCGGGTTGGACACCGCCGGTAGCCTGTGGGTTCCCGGGGGGAGGCAGCGGCTTCTCCGAGTTGCCACCAAAAATGCGGGAGAAGAATCCCTGCACCCCTCCCGTCTGATCACAAGTGTCGTGGGGTTCGGTGCCGGCGATGAAAGCGATGGTGTAAGTGTCCGGGCAGGAAGGAGTTGCCAACCGGTTTGTGACCTTGTCCAGTTGCACGTCCACCACTCCCTCAGGCTGATTGAACGGCTTCACGTCGGCGTACTGGGGCAAGGCGACCGCTTTCTTCATGAATTCTGCCCAGATCGGCGCCGCCGTCTGGGCTCCGCTCAGCCGCAGGTCGCTGTAGTCGTCGTAGCCGACCCAGACGATGCACAGCAGGTTCGACGTGTACCCCGCAAACCATCCATCGTGGGAACTGCCGGTCTTGCCCGCTGCCGGGGCAGTGAATCCGCGCGCGCGCACCGGAAACGCAGTGCCGAAATTCAACACGCCTTCCATCATGTTGGTCATGATGTAGGCGGTGCGCGGATCGAGCACCTGCTTCTTCTCCGCGCCGAAGTTCATCACTACGTCGCCCTGCGCATTGCGCACCGAGTTGACCAGCACCGGCGAGAGCTTCACGCCGCCATTGGAGAATGACGTGTAGGCGGCGGTCATGTCGACTGGAGTCGCATCGTAGGCTCCGAGCGCCATCGCCGGTGTAGCCTTCACAGAAGCAATGCCGGCGGTTTTAGCGAGATCCGCCACTTTGTCGTAGCCGACTTCCTCCGCCACTTTTACCGTGGCATTGTTGAGGGACATCGCCAGCGCATAACGCAGCGTCACATCGCCGTGGTATTCCTCTTTGTAGTTGCGCGGCTCATAAATCTGGTCGCCATAAGTGAACGTGGAGGGCTGATCCGGCACGGTCGAGGCCGGCGTCAACACCGTGGTCGACCCATCGAGCGCCGTATTGACCGCCGCCGCATACACAAAAGGCTTGAAGATCGAGCCCGTCGGACGTTTTGCCAGCGCATGATTCAACTGGCTCATCCCGTAGTTCCGTCCGCCTACCAGCGCTTTGATTTCGCCCGTGTGCGGGTCCATCACCACCAGCGCCACCTGCGCCTGCGGCCCCGGAGCTACCGTCGTCTCGTACTTGTTCTTTCCGACCTTGACCTTCTTCGTCCGCATCTTGGTGACTTGATCGTCCACGAGCTTGATGCCGGTCTCGACCGCCTGCGCCGCCGCTTTCTGCAATTCGGGATCGAGCGCCGTATAGATGCGATACGACTGGTCGTTCATCTCGCGCTCGTTCATCTTGCTGATGACGAAGTCGCGCACCATGTCGACGAAGTAAGGGGCATCGCTCGCCTCGACGTTAGGAGGAGCGAGTTTCAGCGGCGCGGCCTTGGCCTTGTCGGCTTGCTCGCGGGTGATGGCGTGCGTTTCCACCATCGCCTCGAGCACCGTGTTGCGCCGTTCCAATGCGCGTTCCGGATGCCGATATGGCGAAAGATAGCTGGGCGCCTGGATCAGTCCCGCCAGCAGCGCCGCCTCCGGCAACGAAACGTCCTTCAGATCCTTGTTGAAATAGGAGCGCGAGCCTTCGGCTATCCCCGAGATGGTGAACGATCCGCGCTGTCCCAGATCCACGCGGTTGGCGTAGAACTCAAAAATCTGCTGCTTGGAGAACTTCTGCTCCAGTTGTACCGCGATCAGCATCTCGATGAGCTTGCGCTTGAGCGTTTTTTCCGGCGTGAGGAAGAACGCGCGCGAGAGCTGCATGGTGATCGTCGATCCGCCCTGCTGGTGCCGCTGGTGGGTGAAATCCACCCAGGCCGCTTCAGCCAGCCGCAGAAAGTTCACTCCGCCATGCTGGAAAAACCGGCGGTCTTCGATCGCGGTGATGGCATCGACCATCACCTTGGGAATGTCGTCGTACTTGACCAGCGAGCGCTTGGATCGCTGTTCGGCGTCGAACAACGACGTGACCAGTTGAGGCTCCAATTCGTAGGCGGCCAAGTCGCCGGCGGCTTTGCTGTTGATCGCAGCCACCTTGCCATCGGCAATCGTAATGGTGGCGGGTTCCGCGCTGTGATACGACTCTGGTCCGGGCAGCACTTCAACGGAATTCCCGCGCACCCGATATGTGCCGAGCGTGGACTCCCCATCTTTTTCACTGTAGCCTGCGTGACGAAGCTCAGATGCGATGTCGCGCACTGCATAAGGTTGTCCGACCCGCACCACTTTCGGTCCAGCGTAGATCTTGGCTGAGTTGGCAAAGACCGAACTGCGAAAACGCTGCTCGATAATGCGGTCGTACTTTACATAGAAATAGGAGAAGAAACCGACCACCAAGACTGACACAGTTACGAACGCCAGCAGAGCCGCGCGAATCATGGGATCGCGCGGCAGCATCCCCTTCCGGCCCTTGCCGCCGTTCGTCGCTTTCGGGATTTTGAGTTTAATGGCCACGGTGATAGAGGTAACGGCTTAGAGGAAGCAATTCCTGCCCCACTCTCTCTAGCGGATGGAAGCGAGTCACCTGCCTGATTCTAAACCAGAAGCGCAGCACGCCACGTTAGATGCGTGTCAAGGAATGCACGGGGGTGTGGGACACCGGACGCGGGTACTTTGGCCTTTCCGGCCGGCCCGAATTCGTCTTTGGTCAGCTCAATCAGCACGAACAGTCTTTCTGCTCTTTGCCACCTGCGCGTCAAGAAACAGATAGCGGTCGCGATTCGGCTCGGCAGCAGCCTTCATATTCGCGGCGGAAAGACGCATGACCCGGAAGCCGTCGGCCTTCTTGTATACCGGCCATTCCGGCAGACCTGCACTGTTCGGGTTGCCATTCGCGGCGAAATTCGCCCAGTAGGAAGACATCGCATCCGACACCTTGAAGTCACCGTCGTTCCAGGGCACGTCGACCGACTTGAGCGTTTGAAAAACGTATTCGATTTCGCCGGCGTGGCGTGCTCCTACTTCGCTCGCGGGAACTGGTCCCAGCATCGCTCCGGGCTTCGTAGCCGGGACCTGCTCAAAGCGATAGGTATACACGTTGACGCCGGTATCGACTTGCAGGTTGAGCCATTTCCATGTCGAGTAGGCGATGAAGTCGTCGCCGGCGAGGGCTTCGGCAGACACGATTGCTTCCTGATCGGTCGATGCCGGATAGAGCTTGAGGAACTCTCCGGCCTGATCTCCGAAGCGTTCTTTGGCTTGCTGCTCGAAACTCTTCGCCGTGGGCTTCTGCGGATTGAAGAGCACGTTCATTTTGCCTTCATCGGCATTCCATCCAGCCAGGAGAGGAACGTGCGCCTGAGCGCCCTGCGCGAACGTCACAGCGGGATCGACAGGAAAGAAGTATCCGTCGAGGATGGGGCCAAAATCGAATCCACCATGGAGTTTCGCCGCCGCCTGCAGAACTTCGTCCGCCGGCTTGGCGCGCATCTGGGCCAGGGTTTTCGCGCCGAGCGATTCCGCAAACTTCACTCCGGCCTGTTCGGCGTCGGCCAGCGGCTTGAGCGACAGAGTGCCCTCTTTACGAGTTGGGAAGAAGGCGCCGCTTTCGCCGATGGCTTTCTGAAACAGACCCTTCGAAAGCGGCGTCGCCATCTGGGCGCACACTGAGAACGATCCCGCCGATTCTCCGGCGATGGTGATGTTCTGCGGATCGCCTCCGAAGGCCGCAATGTTCTTGACCACCCACTGCAGCGCAGCGACCTGATCGAGCAGCGCGTAGTTGCCCGAGGCGTTGTGGCCGGATTCTCTGGTCAGTTCAGGATGAGCGAAGAAGCCGAACGCGCCGAGCCGGTAGTTGGAATTGACGACGATCACGCCCTTCTTCGCCAGGTTCTCTCCGTCGTAGCGCGGTTCGGAAGCGCTGCCCGCGACGAAACCGCCACCGTAGTACCAGAGAATGACCGGAACCTTCCCGGGAGTTGCGGGTTTGGCCGGAATCCAGATGTCCAGATTCAGGCAGTCTTCGCTGGGCTGCGCGTCGCGAAAATAGATGTCCCCGAAGACGTTGGTCTGAAGGCAGGCGGAACCAAACTTGTCGGCCGCGCGAACGCCGGTCCATTTGAGCGCGGGCTGGGGAGCCTTCCAGCGAAGCTCCCCAACCGGAGGCGCCGCGAAGGGGATGTTCTTGAACATGCGAACGGTGTGGTCGGCGTTGGACGCTCCGGCCACGAACCCCGTTTCAATTTTGACTTCGTCCGCCGCCAGGGCCGTAAGGGTAAACGTCAGTGCAATCACAATGAGCAGAACGATGGGAAGATAACGTCGCGATCGAGGCATGGGTTCTCCAGGTAAATTCTTTGAGCTTTATGATCCGCTCGTTCGCCCGCTTCGGGGCGAGGTAATTCTAACTGGCTTGCAACCAGGGTGTGCGCCGCGGAGTATCTTCCTGCGTCCCTGCGCTGCTGCTGAGAAGGCGCAGGGTATCGCGCGACGTGCGCCGAACTGCCGACGCAAACGACGGCCTCGTCTACTTCTTCGTGGCCTTGCCGTCCATCATCGTGTTCCAGGTTGTGCCGTCAGGCGACACTTCGAACTTGAACGTGTAGGAAGTCGGCGACACGATCTTTTCGGTGAAACGCGTCTTGGCGGTTTGCGGGCCCATCTTCATTTCGCTGGTCCAAGTCCAGGTATCACCGTCGACAGTGCCCTTGGCGTGGACGGTTTCGCCTGTGCTGTCGAACTCGGAATAGGTGTAGACCTTCTCCTGCGGATCATAGCCAATGAACGATATGCCGGTGCCGTTGCCCATCGCGGTCTTGTAGCTGCTGTTCTGCATCACGAAGAAGCCGCCATCCATCCACTTGGCGTCGGTTTGCATGGTCACGGGGCCGCCGGGGCCCTCCGGGCTTGGTTTTGTGTCTCCCGTCGAGGCCCAATTGCCGAGGAAGTAGTCGAGTTTCTTCAGTTCCGGGCCGGGTTTGGGCGGCCCCGCTTGCGCGAACGCGGCGGCGGTGAGCACGACGAGAACCAGGATGGCAGTAAATGCACGATTCATGAAACACCTCGTGGGGTGACGTGTGCGTGAGGTGATGTCACGCCCCGGCGGCGATGGTAGATGCTGACGCCATGCAAGTCAACGCCGCCGACCTGGTGCAACGGTGCGAAGGCACCCGATTGATCTGTCGTCGCTGGGCACTGGCAACTGGGTACTGGATCAATCAAAATCGGTGGCGCTCCACAGATTCGGCGTGAACTGCTGAAACTTGAGCATCCACTTGCCACCGACCTTGGCCCAAGTGTCGCTCATATGGCGGTAGCGGACGCGTGATCCCGGCACAATGAGGTTGTAAGACACAACCGCGGCGTCGTCATTGAGGCGGACGACGACCATTTCGTAAGCACGCAGGTCTTTGGGCATCCCTTCCTGCGCCATCGCGATAATGTCACTACGATCGTAGAAATCGCCGTTGGTTCCGATCCCCTGAAAGTCGGCAGCGACGGACTGATTCACAGAGGCGACGTTCTTCTCGGCCAACGCTTGCATGAACTGGTTCTGGTTGTTGACAAGTTCCTGCTCGAACGCAGAGAGAGGTTTAGCTTGCGGGGCCTGAGCGAGCGCCATGCCGCCTGTGATCAGGATTGCAAACAACAATAATCTTGGACGCATGTTTGCCTCGGAGAAGAGATTTCCTTCGTGAACCTTCGTGTCTTTCGCGGTTCTCGATCTTGGATTAAACCACAAAGGACATCAACGTTCACGAAGGAATTCGCACTACTCTGACTGCGCGATTCGCGGCGCCAGTGCGTTGCGCGGCACAGTCTCCTGCTTGCCGGATGCGAGATGCTTGAGGGCGAAGGCCTCGGCCTTCACTTCGTTCTCGCCGACGATCAGCAGATAGCGGGCACCAATCTTGTCAGCGGCTTCGAAAGATTTCTTCAACCGGAAGGATTCGTCGCCCAGATCGACCACCAGGTCATGACGCCGCAATGCGCGCGCCAGACGCGCCGCCTCGCGGTTCATCCCCGCGCCCAGTGGCGCGATGTACACGTCCGGCTTGCGTTGGACTTCTTCCACCGACTTGCTCAACGAAAGCACGAGCCGGTCTTCACCAATGGCAAATCCGATGCCCGGCGCGGCCGGCCCGCCTAGCGCTTCCGAAAGTCCGTCGTATCGGCCGCCGCCGAGAATCGCATTCTGCGCGCCCAGCGCCCCATGGGTGAACTCGAATGCAGTGCGGGTGTAGTAATCGAGGCCCCGCACCAGGCGTTCGTTCAGCGTATATGGAACGCCAACGGATTTCAGGATCTCTTGCACATCCTCAAAGTGCCTGCGGCAACCTTCGTCGAGGAACTGCGAGATGCGCGGCAGCTTCTCGATGATCGGCTGGTCTTCCGGAACCTTGCAGTCGAACACGCGCAGCGGATTGGTGACAGCGCGGCGCTGGCAGTCGGCGCACATTTTGCCGACGACCGGTTCGAGGGCTTGGCCCAGGGCCTCGTTAAATTTGGCGCGGTCGTTGGGGCAGCCGACGGAGTTAAGTTCGAGAGTCCAGCCGGTGATGCCGATGCGGTCGAGGAGGGTGGCCAGCAATTCGAGAATCTCGGCGTCGCGGGCGGGCGACTCGCTGCCGGAAGTGGCCGGGCCGATGACCTCGGCGCCGATCTGGTAGAACTGGCGGTAGCGTCCCTTTTGCGGACGCTCGCGGCGGAATTGCGGGCCGATGTAGAAGAGCTTGTTGAGGCCGCGCTTATCGAGTTGGTGCTCGATGTAGGCGCGGACGACTCCGGCCGTGTTCTCGGGGCGTAGGGTGAGCGACTGTCCTTTGTCGCTTTCGGCACGGCCGCGGTCTTCCCAGGTGAACATTTCTTTCGCGACGATGTCGGTTTCTTCGCCGACGCCGCGGGCGAAGAGTTCTGTGCTTTCGAAGATGGGAGTGCGGATTTCGTGGAAGTTATAGGCGCGGAAAACGTCGCGGACGGCCGCCTCGACGAAGTTCCACAGCGCCGTGTCGGGCGGGAGCAGGTCGCGGGTTCCGCGGGGGGATTTGATCATCTGCTGCTAGCTTCTGGCTCCTAGCTTGAACCATTGTTCTCGGGGAGAATGCCTTGATGCGCCCCGTAAGCGCGAGGTGGAGTAGGGATCCTTCGACTCCGCAGGAACTGCGCTTCGCTTCGTTCCTGCTCCGCTCAGGATGACATTGTACAGGGAGTGTTGTGAGTAGGATTGATGTGCCGATAGAAAGGCCCTGGTTTCTCGTACCGCTTTGATCATTGCGAGCTACGAGCGGCGAGCTTCGAGCAACCCTACGATTGTCGGGGAGAACGCCTTGCAACTTCCCGGTGGGTGCAAATGGAGTAGGGATCCTTCGACTCCGCAGGAACTACGCTTCGCTTCGTTCCTGCTCCGCTCAGGATGACATTGTACAGGGGTTCTTGCTGACTACTGACTACCGGCTACTGACTACTACTACTGACTACTGTTCTTTCTTCTCCATCAAGTACGCCTTCTTGTATCCCAGATAATTTTCCGCATAACGCAAGATCATGTCTTCGTCTTCTTTGACGAGCTTGCGGCGGAACTTCGCTGGATGGCCTACCCAGAGCGAGTTCGGCTCGATGATGGTCTTCTCCGGGATCAAGCTGCCCGCGCCGATGATCGAACCGGAACCGATCACGACTCCGTTCAGCAGCACCGAGCCCATGCCGATCAGGCAGCGGTCTTCGATCTTGCAGCCGTGGAGCACGACGCTGTGGCCGACGGTGACGTAGTCGCCGACGTAGACGCCGTACTGCTGGGTCATGCCGTGGAGGACGCAGCAGTCCTGAATGTTGGAGTAGTGGCCGACGCGGATTTCGTGCACGTCGCCGCGCAGGACGGCGTTCATCCAGACGCTGGAGTGCTCGCCAAGGATGACGTCGCCGATGAGTTGGGCGGACTCGTCGACGTAGCTGGTCGTCGGAAATTGCGGCGTGATGCCTTTGTAGGAGCGGACCATGGGAGTCGAATACTGAAAATATCATGAAAGGGGATTGCAGAGGTCAGGGGGCAGATTGCAGAGGTGAAAAACCAAGGCAGAAGTCAGAATGCAGATAGGGGGCACAGAGGTCACAGGGTTTAAAATGCATGGCCATGTCAAAGGCTCTGAGGCTGTCGATTTCTTCGCTCGTACGTTTTCCCCTGTGTTCCCCAGTGTCCCCCGTCGTGAAGGGTTTGATCGTCGTTCTGATGGCGGCCACCTGGGTCAGGCCCGCCGGGGCGCAGGTTTCTTCTCCGGAGCTCTCCAAATTTTTCTCCGACTATTTCGAAGAGCGCCTGCGCGATGAGCCCGAGTTTGCGACCAATGTCGGACGACATGACTATGACGATCGCTGGTCCGACTTGTCGAAGGCCGGTCGCGAATCGCATCGCTCGCATCTGCAAGCGCGGTTCGATCAGCTGTCGAAATTTTCTCTCACCGGAGTATCGGACCAGGACCGCTTGAGCGTCGAACTGCTGCGCTACGATCTGCGCACGGCGCTCGACGCCCTCGATCTGGACACGCATCTGCTGCGGGTGGGGCAAATGTTTGGATCGCACAACCGTGTTTACACGACGGTCGACCGCATGCCCGCGTTTACGGTCAAAGACTGCGAGAACATCATTGCCCGGCTGCACGCGATTCCTGCGTATGTCGATCAGAACATCGAGATCATGAATGAGGCGATCGCCTCGGGCGTCACCCAGCCCAGGATCGTTGCCGATCTGGTTATCGAGCAGTTGAAGGTGCAGGCGGCGCAGACTGCCACGCAGTCGGCGCTGCTTGAGTTCATGAAAAAGATGCCAGCCAGCATCCCCGAAGCCGATCGCGCCCGGTTGCGCAAGCAGGCGACCAACGCCTACGAGAATGACTTCCTCCCCGCGTGGCGCAAGCTGCTCGACTACATGCAGACGACCTACTCGGCGCATGTGCGGCCCGTGGTTGGGATTTCCAGTATCGCGAATGGGAAAGAGGACTATGCCATCCTGATTCGGCGCTTGACGACCACGAATGCGACGCCAGAAGAAATTCACAAGACCGGCCTGGCGGAAGTTGACCGGATCGAAGCCGAGATGTTGGCGATCGCGCGCCAGACCGGTTTCCAGGGATCGGTCAGCGAACTCGAAGTGAAGCTGGCGAACGACCCGGATCAGCGCTTTCACTCGAAAGACGAGATGCTCGCCTACTGCCGCAACGCGGCGAAGATCATCGAGCCCGAGCTGCCGGGCCAGTTCAAGCATATTCCGATAATGTTGTATGGCATCCGGGCGATCCCAGAAGATCGCGAGCAATCGCAGGCGTCGAACGCGCAGCCTCCGGCACCCGACGGCAGCGCGCCCGGATGGTTCAACCTGAGGGCGTATCAGCCGGAAAAGCAGGTCCGGTATGACAAGGAGTCGCTGGTGCTGCATGAGGCGGTGCCCGGACACATCTTTCAGAACTCGCTGGCACGCTCGCAGACTGGGTTGCCCGAGTTCCGCAAGTTCTACTCAAACAGCGCGTACGGTGAGGGTTGGGCGCTGTACGCGGAGTCGCTGGGATCGCAACTGGGGGTGTATCGCGATCCGTATAACCGCTTTGGCCAGCTGGCCAGCGAGCGCTTCCGTGCGGCGCGCCTGGTCATCGATACCGGCATCCATGCGATGGGATGGACGCGCGAACAGGCGCAGGACTATTTCCGCGCGCACGCTCCGACGCAGGCTCTGGCGGAAGTCGATCGCTACATCAGCTGGCCGGGACAGGCGCTGGCGTACAAGATGGGACAGTTGAAGATTATCGAACTACGGCGGCAGGCGGAGAAGGAGTTGGGGCCGAAGTTCGATGTCCGGGAGTTTCACGACGTCGTGCTGCGCGACGGTGCATTGCCGCTGGAGTTGCTGGGGGAGCGGGTAGAGGGGTGGGTGAAGGAGAGGATGTGACGATGCAGAGCCCGATAGATGAGTGAGTCACCTTTAGGGCGAAGATCGCGGAATGTTCCTGTTGACGTCGCGGCTAGGCAATCCCAAACATCTGTATGTATAGCGCGAAACGGTAAGAGCTGCCGCCACCCAAAGTGCGAAGCCATATGGCAGGTAACCAACGTATCCAATTGGGATGAACGCGCCACCGAGACTGACTAAGGAGAAGACGACGAGTGCAATCCACGGAGTTTTGTCAGTTACGCTCCACCGCAGATCGAAGCGCGATCCAACCCAGTACCAGAGCATTACCACGAACAATAACGAAGGTGCAGCCATTGCGGCCTCAGGGATCTTAGGCCAGCGTTCGCTGATGGGCCAACCCAGCAGCGACCAAGCTAGAAATGCTGGCATATTCGTGACCACGGCAAATTTGAAGGGCCAAGGCCAAACATGGAATCGAGCCGTAGTGTCCCACAGCGTCTGCCCCTCCCCCCAACCGGGACGGCTCAGTATTGCAGAACGTTGCCAGAGTCCGAGACTCCCAAACAGCGCGGCGATTCCAAACTGTGCAAGTGGCAGGATTGTGCGGAAGCGGAGTCTTCTGGCCATAACTATTCACTTATTAGACACCAGAGAAGCACCGAAGCTCGAGGCAGTCAACGGCACAGGTTGTCGAACTGCGCTGCTGTCGGTGGAGAGGGCGGGACTGGCAGATTGCGCTCGGCGAGGGCTCCCTCGAGCATGTCGGCGGCGGGTGGACGGTGCAGGTCGGTATCTTGCGCGTAGAACGGGTCGCGTTCCGCTTGTTCGAGCGTGACGAATTCGAATCCCTTGGAGCGGTATAGCTCGAGAACGCGGGGGAGCATCTCGGCGTCCAGGGCGCCGACGTGCATCAGCAGGACGTAGGGGATGTCGCGTCCGAGCAGAGTCTGGGACATCTGGCGGTAGTGGCCGATGTTGTCCTCGGCTGACTTCAGAAAACTGCTCTCCAGAAGAGCGACCGCTTGCGCGTCGTTCTTAGTGCGGCAACGGGCGTAGGGCTCGGTCCATAGATAGTCGGCGAAACTCATGGTCACGCCCGCGATCTTGTAGCCGTGTTGCAAGAGGAAAGCGCGCACCCCAGCGCGTTTTTCCGGCGTGTCTCCTTCGGCCAGGAAAGGGAAACGGAACCAGTGGTAGTCGTTGTCCTTCCACTTCGCGAGCAGCGGTTCGTTCTTCGTGGTGTCAGCCTGGAATTCCTCCAACGAATGCTGGTTCAGGTTCATGTGGGTCCAGGTGTGGTTGCCGAGGGGATTGCCCGCGTCACGCCAGGCCTGCAGCGCGGAGATGTCGTCGGGATGCTGGTCGAGCCAACTGCCGTTGACGAACCCGTAGGCTGACGGGACTTTTGCGTGTTGCAGCGCCGCGACGATCCTCGCGATCACCTCGGTGCGGGTTTCACCAGGTGGGAGGGAACCGTGGGCCGGCAGGTCGTCGAAGGTCAGGGCGAGTCTGAGTGCGGCTGAAGGCTTCGCGGCGGTTTGCTGGGGGGAGCCCACGCTTGCGGCAGAGGCGCCCTTTGTCTGGGGCATCGCCGTTGAAGCCAGCACGAACAGGGCGCTGATCAGGAAGCGACTACGCTGTGTGTTTGTCATATCGAGTTGTGTCGGCGGCTCCGAATGCCCACCCTTGCAAAGGCCGGGTGGGACAGCCCCGTTTTCTGGATGGTAAAGCGCAGCCAACCAGCCATTTGCTCATTGACTGAAGTCTGATTGTAATCCGGGCGCCGTTAATCCGATAGAATCCTGTAGCAGAACCCAGGAGGCAGGCCGATCCCGCCGTTAAGCGAGTCGGCGTCACCGGGCGTTTCCTCATGATCGTCAACTTTGCCGAGCGCGCGCATAACCATAACTGGCAGCTGGACCCGGTCATCCGGTCGCTTCTCGATACCGACTTCTACAAGTTGCTGATGTTGCAGTTCATCTGGAAGCACTATCCGAAGACGCGCGTGTCGTTTTCTCTGTTCAACCGCACGACCTCGGTCCGGCTCGCTGACATGTTCGGCACCGAAGAACTACACCGGCAGATGGAGCATGTGCGCGGGCTGCGCTTTCGCAAGTCGGAACTGGTCTGGCTGGCCGGCAACACGTTCTATGGGCAGCGCGGAATCTTTGAGCCGGCATTTCTGGCCTGGCTGGAACAGGATTTCCGGCTGTCGGAGTACGAATTGTCGGTGCGCGACGGGCAGTTCCACCTGACCTTTGACGGGCTGTGGACCGAAACCACGATGTGGGAGTTGTATGCGCTCCCGATCATCGACGAGCTGAAGACTCGCGCTGCGCTGGCGCAACTGGGGGAGTTCAATCTCGACATTCTTTATGCGCGGGCCAAGACGAAGCTGTGGGGCAAGATCGAGCAGTTGCGCGGCGTCCCGGACTTGCACGTAGCCGATTTTGGGACTCGCCGGCGGCACAGCTTTCTGTGGCAGGAATATGTGGTCAATGCAATGGCGGCGAACCTGGGCGCGAATTTTACCGGGACCTCGAACGCATTCCTCGCTCACAAGCATGACCTGGAGGCGATCGGAACCAACGCCCATGAAATACCCATGGTGATGGCCGCGCTAGCGGATGACGAGCGCGCGCTGAAGGCTTCGCAATACCACGTTCTCGAACTGTGGCAGAAGACGTACGGAGGAGCGTTGCTCATCATGCTGCCGGACACCTTTGGTACGACCCAGTTCCTTGAGGGCGCGCCGGAATGGGCAGCGGACTGGACTGGGCAGCGTGTCGACAGCAAAGATCCATATCTCGCGGGCGATGAATACATCGAGTGGCTGCGGAAGCATGGGCGTAACCCGCAGGACAAGCTGCTCATCGCGTCGGATGCGCTGGACGTGGATGCGATTCTCGGGCTGCACGCCTATTTCAACGGCGTGCCGCGCGGCGGGATGACGCCGGAGGACTTTCACAGCGCGGCGGATTTTATCGACCCGCGGAAGTGGAGCCCGGAGCGGCGGATTCGTTTCAGTGCCGGCTGGGGGACGCTGCTGACCAACGATTTCCGCGGCTGCGATCCGGCGAGCGGCAGCGGATTCGACCCCCTCAGCCTGATCTGCAAAGTGTCGGAGGCGGAAGGGCGGCCGGCGGTGAAACTTTCCGATAACTATGCCAAGGCATTGGGCCCGGAGGAGGAGATCGAACGCTACCGGCGCGTGTTTGGCACCGTGGGAGTGGCGAATGTGCCGGTGATCGCGTGAGCGCTGGGGCAAACACCGTCGCCAAGGCCGAAACGGTTTCTATGACCAAAGAGGACATCCAGCTGCTTTACGAGTACGACCGCTGGGCGAACAAGCGAGTTCTGCAATCGGCTATGGTGCTCAGCCCCGAGCAGTTCACGCACGACCTTGGCGGCAGCTTTCGTTCCGTGCGAGATACGATCGTACATATCATCGCCGGCGAGTGGATTTGGCTTCAGTACTGGAGCGAGCCCTTCCCCAACTCCAGCTTCTTGACAGACTTGAGGGCGCAGCGGGAGGTCTTGTTTAATCCGGAGACATTCGCCGACATTGCCGCAGTTCAGCGAAAGTGGGCAGAAGTCGAGAAAGAGCAAATCGGGTTTGTGAACGGTGTAACAGATCACCTTCTTGGCAGGCTGGTTCCCTTCCGCAAAACGCAGGTGAGGTTGGCGCACCTGATGCAACACCTGGCGAATCATTCCACTTACCATCGGGGCCAAGTCTCGCTCATGATGCGGCAGCTGCGGATGGAGCCTGTGGCCACGGACTTCCACGTGTTCTTGGCGGAAGGCGCGAGCGCCGCTCAGCCACCAGTCCCGACAGCTTGAGTTAGTCCCCGTTCGAGTCGGCGCCATTACCCAGCTAGAATCATCCTCCATGGATCCTCTCGATATTTCTCCTGAAGAATTCCGGCGGCTGGCAACCGAGGTCGCGGACCTGTCGGTGGATTGGATATCCACCCTGGACTCGCGAGCTACCTTTCCTTCGACCAGCGGCGCGGAGAGTGAGCGATTCTTCTCGACGACGTTGCCGGAGAAGGGCATCGGCGCCGACGCCTTGGCGGCGCTTCGCGATGTCGCAGCCTACTCACGGGCGCAGAACGGACGCTTCTTCGGCTACGTGCAGGGACCGGGAGAGCCGGTGGCGGCACTGGGCGATCTGGTGGCGTCGATCCTGAACCAGAACATGACCGGATGGCGATCTGCGCCGGCGGGAATCACGATCGAGCGCACCGTCGTACGCTGGCTGGCCGAGGCGGTTGGATGCAGCGGGTACTGCGGAACACTTACGGGCGGCGGCTCGGCCGCCAACCTTATGGGCCTGACGATGGCGCGCGAGGCGAAGGTTCCGGCTAACGAGCGCGGTTTGCGCGGTACGGCGCCGGGGGTGATTTATGCGTCCGATCAGGTGCATATGGCGGTGCCGAAGGCGGTGGCGATGGTCGGGATGGGGCGCGAGAATCTGCGCACGATTGCTTGCGATGCGGGCTATCGAATGATTCCGGCGGAGCTGGAGCGGGCGATCCGGCGCGACAAGGAAGCGGGAATCACACCGATTGCGGTGGTGGCGTCGGCGGGAACGGTAAATACCGGAGCGATTGATCCCCTGCGGGAGATTGCGGAGATCGCCCATGCGCACGGGGCGTGGATGCATGTGGACGGTGCCTATGGGGCGCTGGCATCCATCGCTGTGCCGGAGAAGTTTGACGGCCTGGCGCTGGCCGATTCGATCTCGCTCGACCCACACAAGTGGCTCTATCAGCCGCTGGATTGCGGCTGCCTGTTGTATCGCGATCTCGCCGTGGCTCGTCAGACTTTCGCATACACGGGCGACTACGCCCGGAACCTGCACACGGATCCGATCGAAGCCTACGCGTTCTTTGAAGAGTCGATTGAGCTATCGCGGCGATGCCGGGCGCTGAAGTTGTGGCTGTCGTTGCGATATCACGGGCTGGCGGCATTTCGTGAGGCAATTCGGCAGGATCTCGAACATGCGCAGAAGCTGGCGAAGGCGGTCGGCGAGTGTCCGGAATTGGAATTGTTGGCGGTGGGGGAGTTGAGTGTGGTTTGTTTCCGACATCTGGTGAATAAGGATGCGTCGGAGGAAGAACGCAACCAGTTTAATCTTGCGTTGCTGAAGCGAATGGTGAAGCGCGGGCGCGTGTATCTGTCGAACGCCTCTTTGCAGGGCAAGTTCTGCCTGCGGGCTTGCATTGTGAATCATCTGACGAAGGAGTCGGATATCGCCGCGGTCGTGCCGGAAACCCTGGCCGCAGCGCGAGAAGCCCTGGCATGATCATTGTCGGTCGTCTAACGAAAGCACTGAGGTGGGATCGAAACCCCGGCGAGCCAGCGAGCCAGTACGCAATATCCTGTACGCCAGATTTCCCCGTGTCGCCGACAAAAATGCTCGGTCGCCCTGTTGGCTAGAGCACATCCGAAAGAAAACAGGCACACGCCACACTGGTGATCCCTGTGCAATGCACGACATGAACTCTGTGACAGGAGGAGCCATGTTCAACGCGTACATCGAGATCATGGGTGACTTGGTTATCGTCGAGTGCGAAGGCCGAATCGTGCGGAGCGAGGCTGCGTTTCAATTGCGGGATGCGGTGACCTCGCAACAATCCGCCCGGTTGATCGTACTGGACTTATCTGAGGTTAGCGCGATCGAGGGCGGAGGCTTGGGAATGCTCGTATTTCTGCAGCATTGGGCCCACGATCAGGATGTCCGGCTCAAGCTCTTCAACCCCAGCCATCTCGTCCGCGAGAGACTGGAGCGAGCGAGTACCCTACGGCCCTTCGAGATGGCTACACTTGACGAACTGATAGCGCTCCTGCGCTGGGGCGATGGCAGAGAGACGCTTGCCGCGTGAGGGCGGCGTGCCGGAGCTTTCTCCTAAAAACCGAACAATTTCGATGTGCGTGCATCACATCGCCGCGTGCCGCGAACTGATACAAACCTGTCCAGGTCTCCCGGGCCTCCTTCCGAGGGCAACGTGTCGGCTGGAGGAATGGTATGTATGTGGCCAGAGCGCGGCAGGCCTGTTCTCTTCTTAGTGCTCTTCTCTTACTCACTGCGATTGTGCTGAGCGGCAGCGCTCCGGCCCAGGACGGCGCCACCGGCGCCCTGCGGGGGACGGTTCTCGATGCTCAGGGCGCAGCCGTGACGCGGGCCGATGTTATCGCCATTCGTGTGGACACGGGCATCCGGTACCACGGCGCTACGGACGCGGAAGGCAGGTTTGTTCTCGACCTGCTGCCGCCTGGGGAATATTCGGCGCGGGCTGAAGCCGAGGGCATGTTGCCGCAGGATTCGCCGCGAGTCCAGGTCGAAGTGGGCGCGGCTACCGAGTTGACGTTCAAGCTGTTCGTGGCCGGCGCGCGGGAGATGGTGACGGTGTCGGACGGTCCACAGTTGGTGGAAACTCAGCCTACTGCCGTGTCGGCGCTGATCGATGAACAGGCCATCAGCGATCTTCCCCTAAATGGGCGCCGCTACACCGACCTTTCGCTGCTGGCTCCCGGAGTGACACAGGACCCGCGCGGGCTCACGTCCGCGTCGAATGGCGACCTGGCGTTTGGCGGTGTGCGCGGATATCAGTCCTCCTATCTGGTGGACGGCGCCGACAACAACAACGGATTCTTCGCGCAGGCGCGAGGGCGGTATCGGGCGCCGTATCAGTTTTCCAATGAAGTCGTGCAGGAGTTTCGGGTTTCGTCGAATACCTATGGCGCGGAATTGGGGCGAGCCGGTGGTGCGGTGGTCAACGTGGTGACCAAGTCCGGCTCGAACCATTGGCACGGGTCAGGCTTCTTTTTCCTGAAAGACAGCGCATTTGGCGCCAGCCCCGCGTTTGTAGGATTCAAGCCACACGACCAGCAGCAGCAGTTTGGCGGTACGTTTGGAGGGCCCATCAAGCGCAACAAAGCGTTCTTCTTCGCTGGCTTTGATCAGCATATTTTTCGCGTTCCCGCAGTTGTGGAGTTTGCGGATGGAAACACGGAGGTCGTCCCCCGTTTAGGAACGCCAACCAACCCGCTGGATTACGAGATTTGTGATCCCGCGATAGGCGGAATCGCTTGCGACAAGGATCTTGTCTTTGGGGCCGCGGCGGGCCTGTCGACCATGGGCGGAACGCATCGCGCGGAATTGCTGGGCGACGCGGGTTTTGTGAAGGTGGACTACTCGCTTACTCCGCGCCAGTTTCTCTCCCTCCGTTTGAGCACATCGCGGTACTACGGAACCAATAATGTGTTCTTTGATCCGGCCAGCCCAATCACGAATTTTGCGATGAGTTCGAACGGCCAAGAGGATGTGAAGACCGAGAGCGCCTCACTTTCCCTGTCGAGCGGGCTCACCTCGAAGATGACCAGCCACCTGCGCGCCCAGTTCTCGCGCGATCTGCAGCAGTCGTATGCCAACTCGAGCGACATCCGCACGCGCATCTACAACGTGATGGATGCTTTTGGGCAGTCGTCAATTCTGCCGCGGCAGACCCGGGAACATCGCTTGCACCTGGCCGAGACCCTGAGCCTTCGTGGTGGCCGGCACGACTGGAAATTCGGCGGCGACACGATGTTCACCTGGGACTACAACTTCTTCCCGTCGTTGTACGGCGGCGAATATATCTACGATGACATCAGCGTCGATCCCTGGACGTTCAACCCGATGCACGGTGGACTGTCGATCACTCCATTGCGGGCCTGGGCGCATGGCGTGCCACGGTACTACCTGCAGAATTTCGGGAATCCGGTGTCGCATCCCAATAGCAACGACTACTCCGCATTTGCGCAGGACACCGTGCGCGTCACCAACCGACTCGCTGTGAGCCTGGGAGCGCGCTACGACTTGCAGACGTTCGACCACAAGGACTTGGCAAGTAATCCATTGTGGGCGCCGGCGGGAAAAATGCCTTCCGACACGAACAACGTCTCGCCCCGAGTGGGTGTTGCCTATTCAATTGGGAACCAGCGGCCGCTGGTTGTGCGCGGAGGATTTGGGATTTTCTACACCCGTCTGCCGCAGATTTACGAGTCGGCGGTGATGAGCAACAGCGGGCTCACAGGAACACATCTCTTTCTCGACAACGCCGATACGACGCAGCACATGATCTTTCCCACTTATCCGAGTTCTGTGGTGACGTGCAGTCCAGGCGCGGCAGTCTGCGCGGCGCCCGATTCGCTGAAGCCCTACCTGACGAGCGACGTGTCCGCCTTTGCGCCGGACTACGTGACTCCGAAGGTGCAGCAAGGAAGCTTGAGCATTGAGCGGGAAATGGCGGACCGCTTTGCGGTGGGCGTGTCGTACCTGTATGTGCACGGAGAGAATCTGATCCGGGCACGGGATGTAAATTTGCCCGCGCCAACCGAGTACAGCTATCCGATTTATGACCCGACCGGTGCGAACTTCACGAATTCGCTCTATACGGTGGATTCGTTTGGGACATGGCAAACGCAGCAGAGCATGAGCTGCCCTTATCCGCCGTGTATCAACGATGTGGCGCGACCCATTCCACAACTAAGTGCAATCAATGAGTTTGATAGCGCGGCGACGAGCATCTACCACGGATTGACGGCGTCGGTGCGGCGGCGCATGACGCATGGTCTTTACTTTCGTCTTGCCTACACCTGGGCTCACGCCATCGACGACGGACAGGACGCGCTGGTGGCAGGCCGCCCGGTAACGGTGCAGAATTCGTATTCGACGAAGAGTGAACGCGGGCCGAGTGTGACCGATCAGCGGCATCGCTTGTCCGCCTCGTGGATTGCGGAGCCGCGTCCCTTTGGACGCGGGCAGGAAACGCTGGCCAAGATTTTCAACGACTGGAAACTCGCCGGAGTCATGACGTTTGGCAGCGGGCGGCCGGCAGAGGCACAGGTGAGTGGCGATCCCAATCGCGACAGCAACTCCAGCAACGACCGTTTGCCAGGCTATGGACGGAACGCGTTTTTGGGCCCTGACTATGCGACCCTCGACCTGCGCCTTACTCGAAAACTTCAGGTCACCGAGCGCCTCCGGATTGAACTTACAGCCGAATCGTTCAATCTGTTCAATCGCGACAACCAGCGCTACAGCCTGAGCGATGACGGCTTCGCGAATGGAGCCGGACAGTTCGTGCCTCTTGATCGAAATGCGGGAGGCAAGGTGTATCCAGCTTATTATCAGCAACCTACGAACTTCATGCGGGCGACGAGCGCCTATGCCCCGCGCCTGGTACAGCTGGGGCTGAGATTTGTCTTCTGAAGTGGCGTCGGGATTTTGTACATTCCACTTGACTCAGGCGGCCTTTGCTTGCCATAACTAACAGGTCCACTTAGGGACGAGTAGGGGGGTGTAGTTCGTTTGGCTGAAGTCAGACTTCAAGAGGGCGAGTCCCTGGAGAATGCGCTTCGCCGCTTCAAGCGGAAGGTACAGCAAGAGGACATCATCAAGGAAGTGAAACGTCACTCTTTTTACCTGAAGCCAGGAGAAAAGAAGCGGGTGAAAGAAGCGCTGGCGCGCAAGCGTAGCCGGAAGAAAGCGCGTAAAGAGCAAGATTGAGCCATCCGGGCCGTTGCTGGGGTGACGGCCCGTTCCTCTCCAACTCTAGTCATTCCGCAGTCCAGCATTTTTATTGCAGTAGCCATGCGAGGCACCTCCGCATGGTGGGCCGAATCCAGGGAAAAATGAGGGGGATGTAAATCCCCTGCCCACGCGTGAACCGGATCCTTCCCCATTCGGGTCCCTCGTGAAGCGCAGGGACGGGGAATGGAGCGCCTCTTCGCATGGAATTCCAGGATAAGGTATTGAAGTGCGTGGACTGCGGCACGGACTTTGTTTTCACCGCCGGGGAACAACTGTTCTTCCACGACAAACAGTTTAAGAACGAACCCAAGCGTTGCAAGAACTGCAAGGGCAAACGGGTCGCGGTGCTGGGAGCATCGCACGGGCAGCCGTATGTAAAAACGGAAACCCGGACCAACTGCTCACAGTGCGGTAAAGAGACGACGGTGCCATTTCGTCCCACCCAGGGGCGGCCAGTGCTGTGCCGGGAATGTTTTCAGCAGAAACGGCACGTCGCGAGCGCCTGATTCCATCGAAGCGCCAAGAGGAGCGGCAAGGCGAGCGTTAACCGGCCTTGCGTGCGCTGCTGTGCGCTCCGTTGTCTGCGACGCGCAGGCGGGCTTGCTTTGCGTCTTCATGGCGGACCAGCAGCGCCTCCACCTGTCGCAACAAGTCGCTTGTGCCCAGGGGTTTGACCAGGACAGACTCGGACGGTTCTTCGTCCCACTGCTCACCGGGAGGCGGATAGGCGGTGAGAATCGCCGTGGCAGGGTCGTAGCTCTGGCTGCGCGCTGCCTCGATCACCTTGAGACCTGCGTCTTCCGTGTCCATTCGCAGGTCGCTGATGACCATCTGATAGACGGCGGACTCGAGTCGCGACATCGCTTCCGCCGTACTAGCGGCGGTTTCCACTTCGAAGCCGTGCAGCTCCAGGACCGCTTTCAGAGTCAACAGGACGGGGAGGTCATCATCTACGAGAAGAATGCGCCGTTTCACGTGCACCTCCGGCTGGAGAGATGCAGAACAGAGCGGAATCGGTCCGCAGCCGGTCGCCGCAGCTTCAAGCGCTCGCACCCACTCAGTTAGTATAGGAGTGTGGGCAGCTTCTACATAGAGAATTTTGGGTGCCGGGCGACCCAGGCCGACGGGGCAGCGCTCGAAAGTCAATTTTTGGAGCGCGGGCTGGAACGAGCCCACGAAGCGCGCGAGGCCGAAATCGTCGTCCTCAATACCTGCACCGTGACCGAGGGCGCGGATAAAGATGCAAGGGCCTCGATTCGGCGATTGCAGCGTGAGAATCCCGGCTGCCGCATTCTGGTCACGGGCTGCTACGCGCAGCGCGCGCCAGAAGAAATCGCCGCGCTACCGGGCGTGACCTGGGTCGTGGGAAACTCGCACAAGCATCTCGCTGCGGAGATTGCGACCTCGTCGACGCCACCATCAAGTTCTGGCTTCGTTCCAATCGCGCAGCTTTCTCTCACAGGCAATGTCATTGTCGGGGACATCTTTGCTCATACGGAATTGTTAGCGGCTCCCGTATTCGATTCCGCCAACGAGCGCACGCGGCCAAACCTGAAAGTGCAAGACGGCTGTGACAACCGCTGCTCGTTTTGCGTGATCCCGTTTGTCCGCGGGCAGAGCCGCTCTCTACCGCTCGATCGAGTACTGAGCGAAGTGCGGACGCTGGTGGAGGCCGGTTATCGGGAAGTGGTGATTTCGGGAATCAACTTGGGACGGTGGGGGCGGGATCTGGTAAGCAGTTCTCAGTTCTCGGTTCTCAGTTCTCAGTCACCTCGCTCACGGCCCACGGCCCACGGCTCACAACTGGAACGTCTGGTTCGCGCAATTCTGGATGAGACCTCGCTGGAGAAGCTGCGCATCAGTTCGGTCGAACCCATGGACTGGAGTGACGAGTTGATTGCCCTGATGGCCACTTCGCCTCGAATCGCGAAGCATGCTCATGTGCCGTTGCAGTCGGCGAGCGACGCCGTCCTGCGCAGGATGCATCGGAAGTACCGGCCATGGCACTACCGCGAGAAGATCGAGAAGATTCACGAGGCCATGCCGAACGCAGCGATCGGGGCGGACGTGATGGTCGGGTTTCCGGGGGAGACGGATGCCGAGTTCGGTGAGACCCGGCGCATGATCGAGGAACTGCCGTTCACGTACCTTCACGTGTTCACATATTCGGCGCGACCCGGGACGCCGGCGGCCGCGCGCCGCGACCAGGTTCCGACCGCAGTGGCCCGCGAGCGCAACCGGATTCTGCGCGAGATTGCAGTAACAAAAAAACAGAACTTTGCACGAGCGCAGGTGGGGAAGACGTTGCCGGCCATCACGCTTCACTCCGAAGACGGCGGCTTTACCGAGGCGCTGACTGACAACTACCTCAAACTGAGAATTCCCGGCCGCCTGGAAGGGAATCGCTGGATGTCGACAAGGATCGAAGCCGCCGACCGTGAGACCCTGATGGGGCGTCTCATCGGGGAAGAATCGGCGGCTTCCCATCCGAGTCGGTTCTAGATTGGCCGTACCGAGTGCAGGATCACAAAACGGGCGACCGCCGCTCCCACGACACTTCCGTCAAGGTACGAAGCGAAAATGGATGCCTGAAGTAACTTCCGAATACTCAGAAGTCCAATAATCTCATTGACCTGCAACCTTTTGCGGGCTAGGATGACTCCAATAGATCACCTCAAGATTGGTGGAGTGAGTCTGACCATGTCACAGACGGTGTTGCGGTCTGCTCTGAGTTTCGTACTGGCCATGTTGCTGCCCGTGCAGCTTCTGGCGGCAGACACGGCCGCGGCGATGCTTTATGCGAACGGGACAGCCTGGGTGAACGGCAGTTCGGTGCCAAAGTCGGCAGCGGTATTTGCGGGAGACCTGGTGCAGACGCGCCCCGATTCCAGCGCCCACATCAGCGCCAGCGGTTCGAGCGTGATGGTGCTGGCGGATTCGCTGGTGAAATTCGAGGGGCCCGCCGTGGAGGTCGAACATGGAGCAGTTCGTGTGACGACCGCGCAGGGACTGGCCGCGCGCGCCGGGGAAGTGACGATCAAGCCGGCAGGCAACAGTTGGACTGAGTTTCAGGTGCAAGATGTGGACGGTACGGTCCATATTGCGGCCAACAAGGGCGACGTGATCGTCCAGGACCAGCAAGGTTCCACCACAGTTTCGCAGGGCCAGCAGACCACGCGCGACGATACGTCGGCCCCGGAAAAAAAGAAGAAGAAACGCCGTGGAGCCGGAGCCGCGACGGCCGCGGGCGGGGGCATCTTGAGCTCCAGCACTGCGGTCTACACCGGACTTGCCATCGTAGGCGGAGTCACAACCTGGGTTCTGATTCAAGGAGATGACCCGCTCAGTCCGAAATGCCCCAGCAATCCCTGCGGCACCGATTAATGGTCCGAGCCGCCAACTGAACCGATGTCGCGTTACGTTTCCTACCGTGATTTTGATTGGATCCTCTTCGGGTTCGTCCTGGCGATTTGCACTTTAGGCGTGCTGCAAATCCACAGCGCCACGTCCCACACCAAGTTTGCGGGCGCGCACATCCGGCAAATCTACTGGATCCTGGCTGGTGTGGGCGCGATGTTCCTGGTCAGTCTGTTTAACTATCAGGCGCTGCTGGAGAAAGTTCACTGGTTGTACATTGTTTCGCTGGCCTCTCTGATTTCGGTACTGCTGTTCGGACAGCGATACCTGGGTGCAAAGCGGTGGATCAAGTTGCCGGGCGGCATGCATTTCCAGCCGTCGGAGTGGGTGAAACTCATCCTGATTCTGGCGGTCGCGAAGTACTTCGCCGAACTCCATCAGCGGGAACTGTCGTGGTCGGATTTCATCAAGGCAGGGGCAATCGTCGGATTCCCGATGTTGATGGTGCTGGCTCAGCCGGATCTGGGAACGGCGCTCACCTATACGCCGATTGCGATCATGGGCCTGTTTTTGGGCGGCTTGCGCATGCGGCAGGCGGTGCCGGTGATCGTAGTCGGGGCGCTGCTGGTGGGGATTGTGTTCTTCTCCGATCGCGTGCACATTCTCAAGCCCTATCAGAAAGAGCGGCTCACAAGTTTTCTGAACCCGGACGCGGACCGTCAGGGCTCCGGGTATCAAGTGAATCAATCCCTGATCGCGGTCGGGTCAGGAGGGATTTGGGGAAGCAGTGAGGGGTCGCAGACGCATCTGGCATTTCTGCCTGTGCCGCAAACGGATTTCATTTTCGCGGCCTACGCGGAGGAACACGGGTTTGTAGGAAGTCTCGGGGTTCTGCTGCTATACTTCATAGTGCTGATGCGTTTGACCCAGAACGCCCAGACGGCGCCCGACCGCGCCGGGACGTTTCTGGTGATGGGGGTGGTGGCTGTGCTTAGCTTCCACGTCCTGGTCAATGTCGGCATGGTGGTTGGCTTTATGCCGGTCACCGGAATACCTCTGCCGCTCATGAGTTACGGTGGGTCGTCCGTGCTGTTCATGTTTCTGGCGCTGGGGATGGTGATGAATGTCCGGATGCGCCGCTTCGTGAACTGAGGCGGGAAGCAGAGTACGGGCGCCGATTGACACCGGCGCGCGAACAAGATTACGAGCGCCCTCGCGAGAAAGAGGGCAAAAATCACCGGTGAAGTGAATGCCGGACAGGATTGAAGCCCGTCAGGCTTGGGTAACGGCCCCCTCAGAGATCTGAGAGAGCGGTCACAAACCTGGCGCAGTGCACATGACGCGATCAGTGCAGACAAGCTCTGAACTTTCACGGTTGTGCGGGTCCCAAAGGCTCCGGGAGCATCCGGAGTTATGGCGGGGATCGCGCTGAACGGTTCAATCCTTCCGATCACCTTTCACTTTGCTCCGGTGAAGAACAACCGGAGTTGTCATGAACAAAGAATTGTACGTGTCGTCCACGCCCCATGAAACCAAAGTGGGCATCGTGGAGGATGACCAGCTTGCTGAAATCTACCTGGAACTTGAAAACGAATACACCCTAGCAGGATCCATCTACAAAGGCCGGGTGACGCGTGTGCTGCCCGGCATGCAGTCAGCCTTTGTCGATATCGGATTAGAACGCGATGCCTTCCTGTATGTTTCCGACTTTATGGACCTGGAACAGCAGGATGAAGACCTGGACGAGGCCATTCCCGCCAACCGCCCGGCTGAGAGTCGAGCTCCACGCACAGTTGAGGCGGCAGAGCCTGTGAATGAAGGGCAGGGCGGAAGCAATGGAAATACGATTCCGTCGGAACCGGCGGCAGCCGAGACTGTTGCTCCGGACGCCGATGCGGGCGAGAACGGAACGCGAGCGCGCGGTTTTCGGGGGCGCCGGCACCGTCGCGGACGCCGCGGCGAACGCGGAGAGCGGAACGAGCGCACATTTGACCGCGCCGACCGGGACCGCACCGCTTCTGACTCACGCTATCAGCGACCGGCAGCGCCGGAACAACGGACGGGGCGCGATTACGACTACGGTCCGCCTCCAGGCTACCAGCCCATCATTCTTCCCGGAGAATCCATCTCCAAGTACCAGAGACAGACGCCCAGTTCGCTGGCACCGGTGGAGCCTCGGGCCGAAGAGAAGTCGATACCCGCCTCCATCGTTAACAGCTTCCCCGACGACGAGCCCATGTTTGCAGAGTCTGGGGAACCGTTGCAGGAACGGCATGAGCATGAGGCTCTAGTAGAGATTGATGAGGAACCACAGGAATTTGTGCCCTATGCGACCGCAGAGGTTGTAGAGCGGGAGGTCGCGCCGCCAGAGGTGATGGAGCCGGCGTTCGCGCACGAAGCCGATTTCCGTGCCGCACTCGAGGTCCCTGCTGCGGGTCAGGTGGAAGAACAGGAGATCGAAGAAGAGGAAACCGATCTTGGCTCGTATGTGGAGGAACTGGAGGAAGACGCCGCCTTCGAGGACTTGGAGGAGGAGACACGCGCCGCCGGAGATTCAACCGCGACGATGAGCAAGCTGGAGATGTCCGCAGCGCCGCATGACGAACTGTCAGGCGGGCAGCCGGAGAATGCGGAGGGCACTCCTGAAGCCGTTCTCGAAGAAGAGGAGATGGAGGCTGAGGAACTGGAACTGGAAGAGGCGCAGGAAGAAGCCGAGGCGCTGCTGGAAGCTGAGGCGATCGGGGCCGGAACGGTTGACGCCAGCGCGGAAGTGCGCGCCGCCGCTCCCGAGGCGCGACTGGTACAGCGGGCTACGCGTCCAGCGCCTGGGTTTGACCGGCGGCGCGGCCGTCGCGGTGGGCGCCGATTCCGGCGTCGCGAGAATACCGTGGTGCCGCAGATCAGCGAATTGCTCAAGGAAGGACAGGAAATCCTGGTGCAGATCGCCAAGGAACCGATCGGCAAGAAGGGCGCCCGCATCACCAGTCACATCGCCTTGCCCGGCCGCTTTCTCGTCTACATGCCAACGGTCAATCACACCGGCGTGTCACGCAAGATCGCTTCCGAGGAAGAGCGCTTCCGGCTGAAGCGGATCATCCAGAGCGAGCGCGAAAACGGCCACGGCGGCTTCATCGTGAGGACTGCGGCGCAGGGTGCTTCGGACGAAGAGTTGCGCGCCGACATCCGATTCCTGAAAAACCTGTGGAACGAAATCAAGTCGCGCTCTGACAGCAGCAAGTCCCCGGCGCTGATCTACCACGACCTGAATGTGGTGGAGCGCGTATTGCGCGACCAGGTCACCTCGGATTTCTCGGTGATCTGGGTCGACACCGAACAGGAGTATGAGCGCATACTCCGTTTCGCCAACCGTTTCCAGCCGTCGCTGGTCAAGCGGGTCAAGCTGTATACGAAAGAGACACCGCTGTACGAGCAGTTTGGGCTCAACGAGGAGATCAGCAAAGCGCTCAAATCCAAAGTATGGCTGAAGAGCGGCGGATATATCGTCATCAACCAGACCGAGGCGTTGGTGGCGATCGATGTGAATACGGGCAAGTACGTCGGCAAGACGGCGCGGCTGGAAGACACGATCGTGAAGACCAACGTGGATGCGATCAAGGAGATCGTGCGCCAGGTGCGGCTGCGGGATCTGGGCGGGATCATCATCATTGACTTCATCGACATGGATGAGCGCCGCAACCGGCAGAAAGTCATGCAGGCGCTGGAAGAAGCGTTGCGCGCGGATCGTGCGCCATCCAAGGTGCTGCAGTTTAATGACTTCGGTCTGGTGGCGATTACGCGGAAGCGGGTGAAGCAGTCGCTGGAACGGACGATTGGATCGCCTTGTCCCTATTGCCAGGCTACGGGCTTCGTCAAGTCAGTCAATACGATCTGCAACGAGATTTACGTGGAGATGCGGAAGATCTCGAATCATCTCGAGCACAGCGATGTGATGCTGCGCGTGAATCCTGAGGTGGCAAAAGTGCTGAAGGCGAATAATGCCCGCCTCTTGAATGAGATGGAAGAACTGGTGAAGAAGACGATTATCGTGAAGTCGGATCCGGCGCTGCACCAGGAGCAGTTTGATATTCACTAGCTTCTGGCTGCCGGCTCCTAGCGAGCCCTGAAGCTTGGCGTTGCGAAGGGACAGGTGAAGACCTGTCCCTTTGTTCTTTTCTAGATCCTGCCTTCGCGCACTCTCTGCAGGAAGTCCTGGGCGTCGGCACGGGCCTTGGCCATCACCTTGGGATCGTTACGGTGTTCCAACCCGATCTCGTCGAGGGCGATATCCACCGCATCTTTCGGTTTGTAACCTACCTTGATGAGCTTCATCGCGCGGCTCAAGAAAGTTGGCTCGTTGGAAGTATCCTCGATGGTTTTTGGGGGCGCCGCGGAGTCGCAGACGTGATTGCGGAACTGCGCGGCCGCCAAACGATCGTAGGCGCGCTGCGCTTCCGGATCGCTCAGGAAGGTGGGAACAGGGTATTTCCAGGCACAATTCGAACACGCCCATCCGGGATTGCTGGGATCTTCAATCCAGATTAATGTCGGCGTCATCGCAACCGTTCACTGGCTGGTACTTTATAATCCGCCAGAAAGCGCGATTACGCAAACTTTCAGGCTTCCCCGAGGAGCTTGGCGACCTGATCGGTTCGCTCCCTCAGCTTGGCTAGGGAGCCGCGCATGGACTCACTCTGTGCTTGCATTTCGTCTTGCTGCGCGATCTTAAGGGCAAGGTTCTCGACCGCCTCCGACATGCGTTTGGCGAGGTCCATGAGCACGACCAGCGAATCCGCATGTAACTTCCAGATGGAGGGGGAATTCTGGGAGCGTTTGAGTTCTTCAATCTCGGTGGTGATGCGCGCAGTCACCGCCACGACCCTCAGCAGCATGCGCGCCACGTCCGCACGAGGGCTGGTTTCTTCAAGATAGTCTGCGGTATAGGCTTCGACTTCAGCCAGGCTCAACATCAGGTTGAAATAGCGCATGGGAACGATCTGGCGGAATTTTGGATCGGCCACGCGCACAAATACGCGAATGGATTCTTCCACCCGGCGCAGTTTTGCCTCTTCGATCGACAGCGCCTGTGGGGTAATCGCGACGGGAACAAACTTGGGAGCGCGAGCTGGAGCCGCGGCAGCGCCACCGGCACCGACCGAATGAGCGGCGGCTGGGGGCTGAGGCACACGACGCAGCGGCGGCCTCCGTTCCAGTTCCTTCTTCAGCTTGGAGACGCGGCGAAACTTGTCGAGCGCGGCGGCATAGTCCACCCTGAGCAAATCCGCTTCGTTCAAGGCAGCGACATGCTCCACCGTCACCTCAACGCCGTCAACGGTGCTGAGAATACTGCCGCCGAGTTCCTCCAGGCGGCGAGCGAAGTCCTTGATGTCGTGAGTGGCGGCGGCGAAAAGCTCGTCGAAGCGATCCCCAAATGCGGCGTTGTAAGGCGCCAACGTGGCGAGCACGCCGGGATGGTAGAACGAATCCCCGAGAGATGCCTTCAGATCGCGTACCCGCTGAATGATGCCTGAGTCCATGAGGGCGTTGAAGTCCTCGAAGTGCTTGGCTTCGTCCAGCAGGGGACCGAATTCGCGCAAGCGCTGGACATGCTCTTCCGGCAGAACCGGCGCGTCGGATTCGGAGAGGATCTCGAGCAGCGCGATCTCGAAAGGGGAGAGCGGGAGCGATCCGTCCAGTCCGTAGCCACTGCGTTCCCATTGACCGGGAACACGAGGGTGGCGGAACAGAAAGGTTGCTACCAGGTCGGTCTTGTCGCGGTTCGACGCGGAGTCGCCGCGGTGCCGCGCGAAATAACGGAGCAGAGCTTCGGCAACTTCGGGATCCAAGTCGGACGGCAGGCCGAGGCGCAACATCGCAGGCGTAATCGCCATGTCGAGCAGTTGGATCCACAGCTGCATACGGCTCAGAGTGCCGCGAACATCTTCAGTGTGGCCGATGGCTTGCGGCGTAAGTTCCGCAGGCTCGGGAATCTCTCCGCCCAGGTGGTCGCCCATCAAGCGCTGGTAAAAGCCCTGAACCGTGGCCAGCAGGGCTAATTCCCATTTCGGATCCTCTGCCAAACTCGCTCCTCTGGCGGGCGAAGTCCCAACCTTCTTCTAGGGGTTAGCCTTAGTAAAACCGAAAGCTGGATCAGGCGCAATTGGTTACGTGGTTACGGAAGTGACACGACGCTAGGGCGAGGTCCCGGCAGACGGCTCACAACCCACGCGGAACAGCTTCGATTACCGGCTGCGCGCTTTCAGGAAGGAGGATCGGGATCACACTGCAGGCCACCGGCCGTGGGCAAGCAGCCGTGCGCCGCTACTGAAACACCACCGTCTTGTTCCCATACAGCAGAATGCGGTTTTCGACGTGCCAGCGGACGGCGCGAGAAAGCACGACCTTCTCGATATCTCGGCCCTTCTGGATCAGGTCGTCGATCGTGTCACGGTGGTAAATGCGCACCACATCTTGCTCGATGATCGGGCCGTCATCGAGTACTTCGGTCACGTAGTGGGCAGTGGCGCCGATCAACTTCACGCCGCGCTGAAACGCCTGGTGGTAGGGCCGGGATCCGATAAAAGCGGGGAGAAACGAATGGTGGATGTTGATGAGGTTTTGCGTGCCGATGGCGGCGGTGAACTCGGTCGAGAGCACCTGCATGTACCGCGCCAGGACCACCAGGTCGCATCGATTCTTCCGGATCAGCGCGAGTTGTTCCTGTTCGGCCTCCCGCTTGTTCTCCTTTGTAACCGGAACGACGACATAGGGGACGTGATAGAAATCGGCGATGCGCTGGTTATCGGGATGGTTGGAGACGATCAGTGGAATTTCGCAGTGCAATTCGCCGCTCTGGTGTCGGTAGAGGAGATCCTGCAGACAGTGGTCGTACCTGGAGACGAAAATCGCGACCCGTGGGCGATCGCTGGAGTGCGCCAGGCGCCAGTCCATCTGAAATTCTTTGGCGATCGAAGCGAAGTGCCGGGCAAACTCCGTGATGTCAAAGTCGAATTCAGAATGATCGAACTCCACGCGCATCAGGAAAAGGTTGGAGGCTTGGTCCCCGTGCTCGTCGGCGAACAGGATGTTGCCGTTGTGGCGATAGATGAATTCAGCGATGGTCGCCACCACGCCTTTGCGGTCGGGACAGGAGATGAGCAGGATGGCGGAGTTGTGCATAGGTGAGCTTTGCTCTGTGATCCCCTGTGGTTCAGCCTATCTTCTTTACCACAGGGGACAGAGGGATCACAGGGGAGGCAACTACTTTCTTAGGGCCGTTAGGATCTCTCGCGCCGCGTTCGCCCCCGACCCGCCGGTTAAACCCGTCCCCGGATGCGTGCCATTACTGCACAAATATAGATTCTCGATCGGCGTGCGGTACCGTGCCCAGTCGAGCAGTGGCCGCATGGTGAAGAACTGATCGAGCGCCAGTTCGCCGTGAAAAATGTGGCCGCCCGTGAGCCCATACGTCTCTTCGAGATCCTTGGGCGTGATGATCTGGTGGCGGAGAATCTGCTTCGGCAGCGAAGGCGCGTATTGCGCGATCGTTTTCACCACTGCCTCGCCGAGAAATGTGCGCTGGGTTTCCCAGTCGGTGTTCTTCAGCTTATAGGGCGCATATTGCATGTAGATGGACATCACGTGCTGCCCGGCCGGGGCAAGGGACGGATCCGTCAGGGACGGGAAAGTAATCTCCAGATATGGAGCTCGCGAAAAGTTGCCGTATTTCGATTCGTCGAACGCGCGCTCCAGGTAGTCAATCTCGGGGCTGATCTGGATGCGGCCCTTTAACAGTTCGCCGTTGCCTTTCGCCTTGAGCGCGGGGAATTCGGGCAGGGCTGAGAGCGCCAGGTTAATTTTAGCGACCGTCCCGAGTGAGCGGTAGTTCTTGATCTTCTGCACGAAGTCAGGCGCGAGGTGCGTGGGGTCGACGAGGCGCAAGAGCGTTCGTTTTGGGTCGGCATTCGAAACCACCGCCTTAGCGGAGATCTCTTCGCCGGAACTGAGAACGACTCCGATTGCGACACCATCTTTCACGCGAATCTCGGCGACGTCAGCGTTCGCACGAATTTCAGCGCCCATCTGGCGGGCGGCGGCGGCCATGGCCTGCGTGACTGTGCCCACGCCACCCGTGGCGAAGTGAACGCTCCCGACAGGTGCCGCATCAGCGGCCGCGCGCAGCAGCAGAACCATCGCGCTTCCCGCGGACCAGGGTCCCAGGAACGTCCCAAAAATGCCGCGCGCAGCGACTGTCGCCCGCAGGGGTTCAGTTTCAAAGAATTCGGTCACCAGGTCGGCGGCGGCCATCGGTCCCCAACGCAGAAAGCGATACATGTCTTTCTTGCCGAGTTTGCGGATAGAGCGACCGGTCTTCAGCATGCCCCACAGATCGCCAGTCGAGGGATGGTCGATATTGGGAGGCGTGAGCATGAGTGCCTCGCCGATCACGCTGCCAATCTTTGCCAGTGCCTTGCCAAACTCAACGTAGCCTGCCGCATCCTTCTGCGACCACTGGGAGATTTCCTGCGTCGTCCTCTTCGGGTCGGCGTAGAGGACCAACGCGCGGCCGTCGGGCAGAAGCGACGCCGTGCTGACTTCTGGTGTGGTGAGTTCCAGTCCGTGCTGCTTGAGTTGCATGTCGCGCGCGACGTCGGCGCGTAACGAGCCGGCATTGTGGGCGAGCGTGGAGCAACGAAAGCCGGGATGAAACTCTTCGGTGATGGCGGCGCCGCCGATTTGCGGGCGCCGCTCGAGCACAAGCGGCTTGAATCCAGCTTTGGCGAGATAGAAGGCAGTTACAAGACCGTTGTGTCCGCCGCCGATGATGATGACGTCGCGAGTGTCCGCCATCGGCTATGCCGCCTTTCCGTCTTTCAGGATTTCGAGCGCCGCCAGGCGTCCGGGGGCGCCCATGATGCCGCCACCGGGATGCGTGGCCGATCCGCACATGTAGAGATTCTTGATCGGCGTGCGGAAAGCGGCGTAGCCCGGTACTGGACGCAGAAAGAAGAGCTGTTCGAGCGAGAGTTCGCCCTGGAAAATGTTGCCTTCGCTCAACCCCCATTCGCGCTCCATGTCGAGCGGAGTGACAACCTGCCGGTGCAGGATGATGTTCTTGAGGTTGGGCGCGTACTCGGAAATCGTGTTCACGACCGCGTCGCCGAACTTTTCTTTCTCGGTATCCCAGTCGAGGCCGGGCGCGAGCTTGTAGGGCGCGTACTGACAGAAGCAGGAAAGAATGTGCTTGCCCGGAGGCGCGACGGAAGGATCGGTCAGCGTCGGAATGACCATGTCGATATATGGGTGCGACGACCAGTGTCCGTACTTGGCTTCGTCGTAGGCTTTCTCCATGTACTCGACGCTGGGCGAAATCGACATCGCGCCGCGCTGATGCGCTCCTATGCCGGGCAGACACTTGAACTCGGGGAGGGCGTCGAGTGCCATGTTGACTTTGCCGGAGGAGCCGCGGAACTTGTAGCGCTTGACGCCTTCCATGAATTCGTCAGGCAGATGGCCCGGCTCGATCATTTTCACGAACGTGAGGCGCGGGTCGACGCTGGAGGAAATTACGTCCGCGTAGATTTCATCGCCGTTCTGGAGAGCAACGCCGGTGGCGCGATTGCTTTTGACGAGAATCTTCGCAATTGGCGCCTCGGTACGGATTTCGGCTCCGGCTTCGCGGGCGGCGCTGGCAATTGCGTTCGAGATGGCACCGGTGCCGCCGCGCGCAAATCCCCACGCGCGGAAGGCGCCGTCAATCTCGCCCATGTAGTGGTGAAGCAGAACATAGGCCGTGCCGGGCGAGCGCACGCCAAGAAAAGTGCCGATGATTCCCGACGCCGACATCGTAGCTTTGAGCACGTCGGTCTCGAACCACTGGTCGAGAAAATCGACGGCGCTCATGGTCATGAGCTGGACCTGGTTGTATTTGTCCTCGCCGGTCATGCCCTGGAAGCGGCGACCGATGAAGAGCAGCTTCATCAGTTCGCGGGGATTGAGCGTCGAAGGGTCGGGCGGCACCATGCCCAGGATCGGCTTCACGAACCGGCACATGGCCTGCATCGCTTTGCCGAATTCGTCGTAAGCTTCGGCGTCAACGCGCGAGTGGCGGGCAATCTCGCGATGCGTCTTGCCGTGATCATTCACGCGCCAGAGATAATCGCCGTTAGGCATCGGTGTGAACGTGCCGTCGAGCGGGAGAATTTCGAGTCCGTGGCGAGGAAGATCGAGGTCGCGAATAATCTCGGGCCGCAGCAGGGAGACTACATACGAGCAGACCGAGAATTTGAAGCCGGGAAAAACTTCTTCGGTGCACGCCGCGCCGCCGAGAACGTAGCGCTTCTCCAGCACGAGAACTTTTCGTCCCGCTTTCGCGAGATAGGCGGCGGTGGTGAGGCCGTTGTGGCCTCCGCCAATGACGATTACGTCGTACTTCTTGCTGCCATTCGAAGCGGGCATAGCGCGATCCAGAGGAGAGCAAACGCTACTGAAAATGACTCGCCATTCTACCGAGAAAGTATAGTTTTGTCTCCAGTTTACGTGTTGTGTCTGACTTTGGGTCAGAGCGATTCGAGGCTTGCTGAGGGCGGTCTGGCTGCATATAATCCGGCGTTCGGGAATTCTATGTGATCCTTGTGTCCCCTGTGGTTAAGAACCCTCCCTCACCACAGAGGACACAGAGGTCACAGGGAAAGCCCACGCGAGGTCACCTTGCCTGTCGGAACTGCATTTCACGAGAGAACTTTCGCGCTCTGCCACAGCCTGAACTACCGGGAGTGGTCGGGATATTACACCGTCAGCGTGTATGAGGTGCACCACGAGCACGAATACAATGCGATCCGCAACGCCTGTGCGCTGATTGATATCTCGCCGCTCTACAAGTACATCGTCTCGGGCAAGGACGCCACCAAACTCGTCAACCGCATCATCACGCGCGACATCAAGAAAGTCGCAGTGGGCCAGGTTATCTATGCCTGCTGGTGCGACGAGGACGGCAAGGTCATCGACGATGGCACCATCACGCGCCTGGAAGAAAACAAGTATCGCTGGACGGCCGCCGATCCCAGCCTGCGCTGGTTCCGCCAGAACGGTCTGAACATGGATGTGCAGATCGAAGACATCTCGGAGCAGACTGCGGCCCTGGCGCTGCAGGGGCCGACTTCGGCGAAGTTGCTCAAGGCCGTGAGCGATGCCGACATTACGAACCTGAAGTACTTCCGCAAGACCAGCGGCAAGATCGCGGGCGTGCCCGTCGATATCTCGCGCACGGGATACACGGGCGATCTCGGCTACGAGATCTGGATGCCCTGGAATGACGCCGTCAAAGTGTGGGACGAACTCATGGCCAAGGGAAAGCAGTTCGACATCCATGCTGCCGGAATGCTGGCGCTGGACGTGGCGCGCGTGGAGGCGGGCCTGCTTCTGATCGAAGTGGACTACACAAGTTCGAAAAAGGCGCTGATCGCGTCGCAGAAATATTCGCCGTACGAGCTAGGCTTCGGCAAGATGGTGCACCTCGACAAAGAGAATTTCATCGGCAAGCGCGCACTCCAGCGCGACACGAAACAGGGTGTGGCGCGGCAGTTAGTCGGGCTGGAAGTCGATTGGGTGGAAGTCGAAGAGCAGCACGACAAGTTCGGGTTGTCTCCGGCCGCCCCGAGCCAGGCGTCGCGAGTGGCCGTGCCCGTGTACAGTGATAGCCGGCAGGTCGGAAAAGCCACGACAACGGCGTTCTCTCCGCTACTGAAAAAGCTGATAGCCCTGGCCAGTGTGAACGGCGAGTTCTCCAAGCCCGGCACCAAACTGCAGATGGAACTGACCATCGAGGCTCAACGCCTGAAGACGACCGCCACGGTGGTGCCGTTGCCGTTCTTCAATCCCAAGAGGAAGACGGCAACGCCGGTGTAGGCGTTTTCTCACTGCGGAGACAAAGTCACGGAGAAGATCCGGGTCCACCTGATCGCAACCGCGAAAGAGCGGTATGTGGCAGTGCCGCCGCGATGCTTATGATTTCCATTCTGCGGCCTGAAATTGGGCAGCCTTATCCCGCAAGTCCATTACCATACGGTAGACGGAATCCACATCATCGATGTCCGCGAACACGGGCGTGTCCGCGACTGCAAAACGACTCATACTTCGAGTTTTCTGTCCGCGCCCCGAGATCACCGGATATTTCGGTCCAAACCAGACTGTCCCGCTGGCTTCGCCCTCTCGCTCGATCGTGGGAATTGCGCTGAGGAATATTGAACAGGTCTTTCGCTTCCATCCTTCTTGAAGCACCAGGACACGCCGACTCGTCACGGCGTAATACGTTCGCCTCTTCACCCAGGCGTCGTACAGGAATCGGCCCCAGATCATGTATTGCCCAATCACAATGAAAGGAATTCCCCAAAGCGCCATGAACAACGAAGGCGTTCCACTCTCAGCGCCATTGCCCCAATACCCAAGCACGCCCGCTTCCCAGAAAATCGCGAATCCGCCCCAGAGCAAACTGAACGGGATGATGTACCAATCGTCCGAGTGAAAAATCACGTCAACATTCGGTTTCCCCGTCCACAGCAGACTCTCACCGGAAGTCAATTCCGACTGGATCTTCAGCGATACTTCCGGATCAGCGATCCCCATCGTTTCCCTGCGCGGGCGAGCCCATTTCTGTCGTTGCCCAAAATGTAAGAAACCTAAGGCGGGATGTCTACGAGAAAAATCGGCTGTCATGCAATCAACCGATTAATGCCGCCTTCGATTCTGTCGAGGGAGGTGGCTCTGAATTTCTAGGTTGCGGCTTTCACGCTGCTTCGGACGCCCGGCAGCTTCACATCCCAGGCCAGCCCCACCGTACGCAGCGCAAATATCCCGTACCAGTTCAGATCGAACTCGTACCAGGCGAGCCCGTGACGTGCGGATTGGGGGTGCGCGTGATGGTTGTTGTGCCAGCCTTCGCCGAAGCTCAGCATCGCGACCCAGAAGTTGTTCGTGGAAGTGTCGCTGGTGAGAAACCGCCGCGATCCCCAGATGTGGGTGGCGGAATTCACGAGGTAGGTGGCGTGGAGCCCGACCACGGTGCGCAAGAAGACGCCCCACATCACGTATTGCCAGCCGCCCAGGACCAGCGCGGCGACTGCCAGGATCACCATCGGAATCCAGTGCCACTTGCTGATCCAGACCATGAATCGGTCCTTGCGGAGATCGGGGACGTAGGGCAGAAGTTCGGTTGTTTTGTTGTGCAGCGCGTCTCCGGTAATGATCCAGCCCATGTGCGCCCAGAAGCCGCCGTCGCGCGGAGAATGCGGGTCGCCCTCTTTGTCAGAATTCTGATGATGCAGGCGATGCGTCGCCACCCAGCCAATCGGGCCGCCCTGCAACGCCAGGGTGCCGCAAACGGTCAGGAAGTATTCCATCCACTTGGGTGTTTTGTAGCCGCGATGCGTGAGCAGCCGGTGGAAGCCCATACCGATACCGAGGCTCTCCGCGATCCACCACATTACCAGGGCGAACGCCAGGGCTTTCCAACTGAACATGAAGAGCGCAGCGACGGCGCAGGCGTGAAATAGCCCTAGAAAGAAAGTGATGGTCAGATTGACAGGCTGGGCGAACGTCTTATCACGAGTGAAAATGCTCATTCCGAGGGTTAGGCCGAATTCGATTGGAACACACGGCCGAGAGGTTCTTTGTATTACCTATGTAATTGTTGATGGGAGTGGTGCGGGGACAACGAGGTTCGCCGGGTCGCCTGGCGGACGGAGAAGGGGGTCCGTTCCTACATAGTTCTTGCCGCTCTCCGTTTTCCCGCCAAGTACAGCCACACACCGATCAGCAATAGTGCGCCGCAGCCACCGACGATTTTGAAGACGGCCAGCGGCTTGTTGGGTTCGTCCGGTGGCGGCAGGACAGAGACGGCGATGGTCAAGATCGTTGTCACCAGGCCGACGATCGAGACTGCGTAGGCCACAGGTTTCCCGCCAGGAACGCGGATCACGTCCGCTCCGGCGGGCTCGCTCTGCAGCTTGAACATGGCCGCGAACAGATACAGGTAGGGAATGAAATAGGTGATCACGCCCATGCTGACGAGTACGTCATAGGCGCCCTTGATACTCGTACCGGCCTGTCCGAGGAAAATGAAGATTGCCCCTATGACAAACTGAGTGAGCAGTCCCACCCACGGGGTCTTCCAGCGCGGGTGCAGCGCGCCGAACGCCGGGGGCAGGAAACGATCGATGCCCGCCACGAAAGGCAAGCGCGCTACCGCCGCCAGGTAAGCGCCGGCTGCGCCGATGTTGCTCACGGTGATCAGAAATGCGGCCAACGGGACCACACCTTGAAATCCAACCTTGTGAGCGGTGCTGGAGATGGCCTGCATCAGTCCTTGAAGGTTGCCGACTTCAGACGCGGGCAGCGCCAGCAGCACGCCGATGGTTCCCCCGATGTAGCAGAGCGTCACCGTCACACCGCCAAGAAACAGCGCCCAGGGGATAGCGCGGCGGGCGTTCTTGATTTCGTCGCCCATGAGCGACGCCGTCTCGCAGCCGGCAAAGGCGTAGGTCAGCACCGACCAGAAAATAATGTCGTTGAGACGAGTGCTGGGCGTCATGGAGTGCACCGTGAACGACGTCGCAGAGCCATAGCGGTGCCAGGCCACCGCTCCCATCGCGATGATGATGCCGACCGGAATCCACATGGCCAGCGCGCCCAGGTTGTGCAGCCATGTGCCAACGTCGAGCCCGAACACATTCAGCAGTGTCGCTGCCGCCAATGCCAGCAAAGAGAAGACGATGAAAAAAGTGGTGCTGCCGGAGAGATGCCCCCAGGAATCGTGCCGGATATAGAGCGCGTTGCTGGCGGCAAAATAGAGAACGGCGGGAAAGTAGGGAAGATTGCAGGTCCAATAGGTCCACGCGCTGATGAACCCGGAGAAGTCGCCGAAAGCGCGCTTCGTCCAGACGTAGATGCCGCCTTCGTTTGGATAGCGAGATGACAGTTCGATCACCGAAAGCGCCAGAGGCGTGTAGAAGGCCAGCCAGGCGCCGATCCAGATAATGATCGAACTGGGCCCCGCGGCGGCGGCGGTCGCGATCCAGCGCAGACTGATGCCGGTTACGACGTAGAACAAGAGCAGGTCGCGGAATCCCATGACCCGCTTCGGACGATTCGGATCCTGGGCTTCGGCGATGGACACGCCGGATCCGATTAGGGTAGCGGTTTCTGGCCCTCGGTCACTCACGCGCTAGTGTGCCTTCCCCCTGGAATGGCGAGCGGTAAGAATTACAGAGAGTCACGATTCCAGCAACAAGATTCCGCTAGTGCCCCTAGGTGATTTCCGGGTGCGATGGCGTGAAGTAGTCGGGCCCGGCGAGGAATTTCTGATAGCACTCCACACACACCCAGTCGCGGCCATTGGTGTAACCGGTACCGTGGTGAGGCTCTTTCTCCGATTCAAATAGTTCCCAGTTGCAGATGGGGCAGTGACCGTTCTTCCATTCACCCCGGCGCAGCTCAAATTCCTTCTCGTTCTCTGCGAGGCTCACATCGAACGAAATCCTGCCGTCTTTCCCGACTGCCAGGTCGCGTGCCTTCCATGGTCGCTTCTGCCAGTGCCAGTTGATTTGACGAAGGGCTTTCACACGCTCGCGGATCGTATCGGCGTGCCAGGAGAATCCATGAATCTCGATGCGAGCCTCGCTGACGGGTCGGCGAGGGACGTTGCTGACCTCGGCGGTCGACGCCTTGGCGAAACGTTCGCGCAATTCATCGAGGGAAAGGCCGCGTTCGCGGAGGATCGTAGCTGCGAAACAGCCTTGTTCTCGAAACAGCCCGAGGAAAAGGTGCTCCGTGCCGATGTGGCGATGTCCGAGACGGTCCGCTTCCTCCGCCCCATAGGCGAGAACACGTTTGCCCTCATTGCTCAAGGGCAGGTCCACCGAGGTCGACACACTCTCGCGCATCAGAGTTTGCGCGTCGATCTGCTGTCGAATGGAATCGTCTGCTCCGGGAGGCAGCAGACGGAGCAGTTCCCGATTCTCGCGGAGAAGCCCCAGCAGCAGATGTTCCGTCTCGATGTAGGGTGACCCGAACCGACTCGCCTCGTATCTCGCAAAGAAAATCGTTCGCCGCGCTTTTTCGGTGTAACGCTCGAACACTGGACTACTCCGGAGCGGCTATTCTACGGCTATTCCGCTTCCAGTAGAGATAGAAGGGGACGCCGACGAGAACAACGATCGCGCTCGCGAGGGCTTCCGCCGGACGACGGATGATGGTATTCAAGATCCAGATTGAGCCGAGCAGCACGTACAATGCGGGCAGCCACGGATATCCGGTGCAGCGATAAGGACGCGGCACATCGGGACGCTTCCAGCGCAGGACGAACAGGCCGATTACCGTCAGCGTGTAAGACAGCACCATTCCGAAGATGACGTACGTGTAGAGCTGGTCGTACCGGCCACTCACGGTGAGCAAGGCCGCCCAGATCCCCTGGCCAATCAGGCTGAACGCGGGAGTACGCCACTTCGGATGGATACGCGCCATGCTGGGGAAGAAAGCGCCATCCTGAGCCATCGCCAGATAAACGCGCGACCCCGACAGCGTGCAGGACGCGGCGGCGCTGAAACACGAGACCGCGATCATCGCCGAGAGCCAAACTGCCGCCTGTGGCGAGAAGAGCGTGGCAGCGGCAGCGTGGGCGATCGTCTCGTACTTTGCCACTTCGTTCAGCGGCAAAGCGTAGACGTAAGTCATGTTCATGGCGAGGTAGATTGCGCCCACCGCCAGCACCCCCAAAACCATCGCCAACGGGACATTCCGCCGCGGTTCCTTCACTTCACCCGCCACCCAGGTGATGTAGACCCATCCGTCGTACGCCCAGAAGACGGCGATCAATCCGACTCCAAGCGCGGAAATCAGCTGCCCGGGACTGAGACCCATACTGAGCCCGCCGGCAGGCGCCGTCGTAAAGTGTGACCAGTGTCCTTTGCCGACGACGAAACCCAGGCCCACAAACGCGGCCATCGCCGTGAACTTGGTCCATGTGGAAACGTTTTGCAGGAGCGCGCCCCAGCGCAGTCCGACGACATTGACGTAGGTCAGGATCGCAATGAGTAGCAGTCCAACCGCGTGCGCGCGAGTGAACGCGACGCCGAGCAGCGAGAAGATCACGTGATCTTGCGAGATGGATGGAACAATTCTCCCCATGTACGCCGCTGATGCTACGGAGAGAGCCGCGATCGTTCCGCCGTTGGCGACCATGAAGAGCATCCAGCCGTAGAGGAAAGCCACCAGATCGCCGTACGCCTCGCGCAGGTAAATGTATTGGCCGCCAGAGTCCGGAAACATCGAGCCCAATTCGGCGAACGCAACACAGGCGCACAACGAAATTGCCCCGCCCAGTACCCAGACCAGAAAGAACCAGAAGGGATGCGGCAGAGGCCCGGCAATGTCCTTGGCGGTTAGAAAAATCGACGATCCGATAATGCCGCTGACCAGCAACAGCACCGAATCGAGCAGGCCCAGGCCACGAATGAGACTGGGCTGCTGGCTTGGCTTTTCCGATTGCGGAGCCCGGGAAACAGGAGACGAGGTCATCAGCTATCCCATGCCAAGTTCGTCGGGAGATTCGAGCGGCGTGCCGCAGCGGCGACAGATCACAGCCGCACAGTCGCCACACGTGAGTGGGTCATCTACCTCCACCGCACAGACGGGGCAGTAGAAGACATCGGGAGATTTCTTTGCGGCAGGGGCCCTCTCCTGGCTGGCGTCCATGAGCAGGAAACTGTAGCACAGTTGCAAATGTAGAGTCGGTGCCGCGGCCGTCGCTAGCCACGTCGGAGACGCCATGACGTTACTGGTCGCGCTTGCGGAGGATCACATCGCCTTCCGTCGGCGGCAGCGAGAACGGAAACTGGTACACCCGATCTTTCATCCACACGTGGAGAATGAGATCCTCGCGTTCCTTCCATGATCCGAGCCACTTGTTCTTGGTGGGAAAGAAGACCCAACCGTGCGCTTCGGGATTTCCCGGTGTCAGGATCGTCGGCTCAAGGCTCTGCGTGCTCAGAAATTCGATAAACTCCGCCACTTCTTTCTGGAACTCGCGGGCGCGGTTCGTTTTTTCCTCGGACATCTCGGGATGCTTCTTAATCTCGCGTTCGGTATCAAACACGAGCGTGTCGACGTCATTCTGCATCTGTGTCGAGAACTCGGTCGGATCGAGAAAGCCCTCGGTAACGTTGTGGTGCCGCACAAACTGCATGCGCAGGTCGGCGGGGAAATCGAATTTGCCTTGGCCCTTGTAGGTCACGCTCAGGAATACGCTCAGCGGTTTGTAGAGGCGGTGCCGGCTCTTCGCCAATTCCTGGGAATCGACCAGCAGGGTCATATCGAGGTCATCGTGCACCCAGTGCCAGCGGTAACGGCCATCGTCTCCGCGCTGGAACTCGCAGCCGGGGGTATCTGCGCTCCACCGCACCGCGGGAGGCTGTTTCTTCCGAGCCACTAGGGGGACCGCGGCCAGGACCACGCAGAGGCCGATGACGGGGAATCGGCGCGAAATGCGCGGCGGCAGCATTAGAAGTTACGCTCACCTCAGAGTACCGATCCAGGTGGAATCGGGCAAGGGATGGGTCTTTGAGCTTGGTTCCGTCGCTCGCACCTGATACCATCAACCGCGGAAAAACGCGATATGACGGCCTTCCTTTGGATCATAGTGATTCTGATGGCACTGGCGCTGGTCGCGGAGATCGTCGCCGTGGTGGGTATGGCGCTGCTGGCGAGTCGCGCCTCACGCCGCGTGTCGGAACTGAGTCAGCAGGTCTCCCAGAATGTGCAGGCATCTGTGAGCCTGGTGAAAGAAGTCAAACTCACGCTGCAGCCCCAGGTGCAGACCATCACCCAAGACAGCCGGGACATGGGATTGCTGCTGACATCGCGTTTCCGCGCGGTCCAGGCGGTCTACTCAGATACCACCCGCCGAGCCGAGCGCATCCGCATGCGCCTCAACGACAGCGTACAAACGGTGGAGCAGCATCGGCGCGGCGTGCAGCGCGAGGTGATAGAACCCATGCAGGTAGCAGGGCAGGTTTTACGCGGATTGAAGCTGGCATTTTGGTTTCTGCGTAAGGTGGCGTGAGATCGCTCCCAGGGGCACGTTTACTTGTCGATCAGGACTTCGGAGTAACTCACCATCCAGCGTGACAGTGGCGTATTCACCTTTGCCCACTGCTTGAATTCATAGAAATTGCGGTAGGTCCAGCACATCCTGCGGACAGCCAGAGACCGTTCATTGGCGTGCGCGGGGCTGGAAAGCGTGTAACCTCGTTCCTGCAGATAGCTCCCGATGAGCCGTTCGAACCACACCAGTTGATCGGCAGGGAACTTCTCTTTCCAGCGCCCGACCGGGCTGAAGTGGCCTTCCTTGAGGTCTTCCTTGAACGACGTGAGAGGCTTGTTCACTGACCCGACACTCGATTCCTGAATGCGCGCGTAGTCGAGGTGTTGGTGGAGAAACTCGCCGATTGTCTGCAACGCTTGTTGCGGCTGGTTCACCAGTTCCTCGTAACGAACCTCCAGGTATCTTGGGCCAAGGGTCGCTCCGTAGGCACGTCCTTTGCGGACGATCCACTCCCAGTAGAGGCCGGCGGCAAGCAAGCTGCGTTCCTTATCCCAGGGCAGCGGGCGGCTCCAGTGGCGCTTGTCGAGCGAGAGCGCGACGTCGCGCGCGTCACGAATGATGTGAATGAACTGCGCTTCGCGAAACTCGCGGGCGATGCGCAACATGTGCGGAATATTGGTCGGAGTGGAGTCGATCCAGCGATCGACGCCCTGCTTTCGCGCCACGTCATCCATGACAATGCGCATGAAATCGCTGCCGCTGTGGCACTCCGCCATGACCTTAGCTTCGATCTCGCCTGCTTCCAGGCCGGACACGGCGAATGCCTTGCTGCGCAGCCACTCCTGCATCATTTTCTTCTTGTTCGCGGGCGAGCTGAGGTCGCCGAAAATCGGTTCCAGCACGTCGAACACATTCATCTGCGTGTGAAAGCGGGCGAAACCCCCGGCCGAGAGCAGGAGGTGGTAAAGAAAGCTGGTTCCCGAACGGGGACAGCCAACGATGAAGACCGGGGGTCTCATGGCGCGAAGATTAGAGTTTGTCCGCGATTGCTGCAGCGGCGAAACGACAGTGTATCAGTCGCCCGTGGTGTCCCGGCCGCAGAGCAATGCAGCGGGCCGGATATGTTAGATTGAAAGGAGTGTGGGCGCGTAGCTCAGGTGGTAGAGCAACGCCCTTTTAAGGCGTGGGTCGCAGGTTCGAATCCTGCCGCGCTCACCATCAGCCCCGACTGATCCCGCTTCCGATCGCTATCAGGTCCCGCTCCATGAATCGCCGGGATTTTCTCGTCTCCATCCCGAACTTGTCGGCGGCAGCTTGGTTGCTTATGGTTTCACACGACGAAGTACTTTGCTGCCGGATGATGTACCACGATCGCCGAAGTTGACTGCTCCGGCTCCAGAAGAAATCCACTGGTGAGACGAACGCCAACGTTTTCTTCGGGCTTGAGCAGCGCAAACAATTTCGTCTGATCTTCAAGATTGGGACACGCGGGATATCCGAACGAGTAGCGTGATCCACGGTATTTCTGATGGAAGAGGTCGCGGATGTGGGGCGCGTCGTCGCCCGCGATGCCTAACTCCTCGCGCATCTTCTTATGGTGGAATTCGGCGAGCGCTTCGGCCGTCTCGACGCTCAGTCCGTGCAGGTAGAGATAGCGGGTGTACTCTCCGTTTTCGAACAGGCGCTGCGTTTCCTGCGTAGCGTTGGGGCCGATGGTCACGAGCGATAGGCCGAGCACGTCCATCTTGCCGGACGATTTCGGAGCGAGGAAGTCTGCGATGGAGAGCTTACGGCCCTCTTTTTGACGTGGGAAAGTGAAGCGCAGAATTTCTTTTGTCGCCTGCCGAGCAAGGCTCTGCTCGCGGGCAGGAATGCCCGCGCCACACGGTTCATAGACGATCACGTCGTTGCCTTCGCCCTGGGCAGGGAAGTATCCATAAACGACTTTTGGCTCGAAAAGTCCGCTGGCCAGCACCTCTTCTTCCAGTTTCTTCTTAATGGGACGATACTTTTCTTCCACCAGTCGCGCGTAATCTTCCTGCGACGCCGTTTTTAGCTGCCACTGGTTCTTGAATAGCGCGGTGTCGTTGATGTAATTGAAAATCTCGCCTAGGTCGTAGGACTTTTCGACGCGCACGCCCCAGAACGGTGGTGCCGGAATGTTGGGGGCATCGGTGACGACCGGACTGCGTTCGGCGAAGACTGGGCCCGTTTCTTCGTCGACTGCCGCAGCCTTCGCGTATTCCTTGACGGTCTTGCCTTCACGCAGTCGCGCTTCACGCTTGCCGTCTTCGGTTGCCAGATCTTCCATCACGTGCAGGCCAGCAAACGCATCTTCGGCATAGAAGACCGCGTTCGAATACTCGCGACGCAAATCGTCCTCGACATATTTGCGTGTCAAAGCTGCGCCGCCGCAGATCACGGGATATTCGAGCTTTTGCCGCTCCAGGTCCTGGATGACGTACTTCATCTCGAGCGTCGATTTGACGAGCAGGCCGCTCAGGCCGATAGCGTCGGCGCCATGCTCCTGCGCGGCGTGAATAATGGTGTCGCCCGGCTGCTTGATGCCGAGATTGACGACTTTGTATCCGTTGTTCGACAGGATGATGTCGACCAGGTTCTTGCCGATGTCGTGGACGTCGCCCTTCACGGTCGCGAGAACGATGGTGCCCTTCTGCGAACCGGTTTTCTTCTCCATCTTCGGCTCGAGGTAGGCGACCGCTGCCTTCATTACGCCGGCGGAATCGAGCACGGACGGCAACTGCATCTTGCGCGCGCCAAAAAGGTCGCCGACCGTCTTCATCCCGTCGAGCAGAACGGTGTTGATCAACTCCAGCGGGGAGTACTGTGTGAGCGCGTCTTCGAGGAGTTCGTCGAGAGATTTCTTCTGGGCCCCTTCTCCGACTGATTTTTCGCCGTTAATGATCGCGAACTTCAACTTGTCTTCGACCGACAGTGTCTCGACATGCGCAGTGGTTTGCGCCTGCGGCTTGCCCTTGGTCCCGGCGAAGTGCTGCATATAGACCTGGAGGGGGTCGCCGTTGGAGTTATCGCGATAGATCAGCTTCCGCGCCAGGTCGACTTCTTCCTGGGGAATCTTGTAGAGCGGATAGATCTTTGAATAGTTGACAATGGCCATGTCGAGACCATTGTCGACGGCCTCGTGCATGAAGACCGAGTTCAGCACGCGGCGCGGATAGATATCCAGGCCGAAGCTGATGTTGCTGACGCCCAGCACGGTGCTGACTTCCGGCAACTCTTGCTTGATGCGCTTGACCGCGTTCAGTGTTTCGATGCCTGCAGTGCGATATTCTTCCTGTCCGGTCGAGATGGGCAGGGTCAGGGCGTCGAAGATGATGTCGACCGGGCGGATGCCGTATTTTTGCGTCGCCAGATCGAAGATGCGATGCGCGATCGCGACTTTCTTCTCGGCGGTGAGGGCCATGCCATCTTCGTCGATCGTGAGCGCGATGACGGCGGCGCCGTAGCGCTTCGCCATCGGCAGGACCTTCGAGGTGCGTTTCTCGCCGTCTTCGAGGTTGATCGAGTTGATGATGGCTTTGCCGGGAATGCGCTTCAGCGCCTCTTCGACGACGTCCGCTTCGGTCGAATCGACCAGGATCGGCGCGGGCACGCGGGTGGCAATCTTCTCCAGGATCGCGCTGATGTAGCCCTTCTCGTCCTCGCCCACGATGGCGCAGCACAGGTCGAGCATGTGCGAACCTTCGTTGACGAGCTTCTTGGCCAGGGCCAGGATGTCGTCGTATTTCCTCGCCCGCACCAGGTTGCGGAAGTGTTCGACGCGGGTCGTGGTGTTCATCTCCTCCGCGATCACGAGCGGCTTTGGTTCCAGATCGAACGGCACCGACGTGTAGGCGCTCGAAGCCGTGCCTGCGGGCTTGACTTCTCTTTTGGCAGGCTCGACACCGCTGACGGCATCGACCACGGCTTTCAGATGCTCAGGTTTTGTGCCACAGCATCCGCCGACGATGCGCACGCCGTAGTCCTGAACGAAGTGCTTGTGGTATTTCGCCAGCTCTTCCGGCGTGAGCTTGTAGACGGCGTGCCCGCCTTCATTTTGGGGAAGGCCCGCATTGGGCAGAACAGAAACGTGCTTGGTCGAGTTGAGGCCGAGGTAGCGGACAGCGTCGTTCATCTCGGCTGGGCCGGTGGCGCAGTTCAGTCCGATGATGTCGATGTCGTAGGGCTCGATGGCGGTGAGGGCCGCGCCGATTTCGGTGCCGAGCAGCATGGTGCCGCTTTCCTGAAGCGTAACCTGCACGGTCACAGGCAGGCGCTTTCCGGCCTTGCGGAGCGCTTCGAGTGCGCCGACGATTGCGATCTTCGCCTGCAGAAGGTCCTGTGCGGTTTCGATCAGCAGGATGTCGACTCCGCCTTCGATGAGCGCTGCGGCCTGTTCCTCGTAGGCGTCGACCATTTCATCGAACGTGATGTGGCCGAGCGAAGGCAGCTTCGTGGTAGGTCCGATTGACCCGGCTACAAAACGCGGCCTGTCTTTTGTGGAAAACTGTTGCGCCACTTCGCGGGCCAATTTAGCCGCGGCCACGTTGATCTCATGCACGCGATCGGCGAGATCGAATTCGGCCAGCACAGTGCGGGTACCGCCGAAGGTGTTGGTCTCGACCACGTCGCAACCCACCTTTAGAAAATCCGCATGGATGTCGCGGATGATGTCGGGACGGCTGAGGACGAGAACCTCGGAACAGTTCTCCTTGCCCCAATAATCGTCGAAGGTGGGTTGGCGCACCTGGATGTTGGTGCCCATGGCGCCGTCGTAGACGACGACGCGGTCGCGAACGGTTTGGAGAAAATTAGCCATTAGCTGTTAGCACTTGGCCTTCAGCTTGCGTCGATTCGCTGAAGACCAAGAGCTAAGAGCTAGGAGCCAAGAGCTGCCTTATACACAAACGCCGGCCCGCGAGGGGACCGGCGTTAGTTTGAATTCGAAATTCCGAAGTCGTTTAGCTCCCTTGCGTCCCCGGCGCAATGGCGCCTTCGGGTTCGGCGCCGCTGAACACAGCGTTCGCCCCCATATGTGCCGGCGCAATCGACAGCAGCTGTTCCTTCCGGTAAATCAGGTTGCTGGCATTAAATGAAGCCAGCTCGAAGCCATGCCCGTGTGTGATGGCATCCGTCGGGCAGGCTTCCACGCAGTATCCACAGAAAATACATCGATTGTAATCGATGTTGTAGACCTTGGCGTAGCGTTCCGCGCCGGACACGCGGTGTTCGTCGGTGTTCTCGGCGGCCTCGATATAAATGCAGTTCGCGGGACACGCGGCGGCGCAGAGAAAGCAGGCCACACACTTCTCCAGGCCGTTTTCGTCGCGCTGCAGCACGTGCATGCCGCGGAAACGTTCCTGGAACTTCGCGCCCTTGAGCGGCCCGGGACCGTCGGGATAGTTCTCGACGATGGTGGGCTGGAACATCTCCTTGAAGGTGATGCTCATACCCTGAGCGATGGCACCGATGTTCTTGATTACCGACATTACCTAATCAGTATAGCGGATGGGGTGGAGAAGGGTGTAGGCGTGCGAAGGGCAGGGTGACGGGCGATATCGACGCGTCTGGCGTGGGAGCGACGTCCGACAAAAACCGAACAATTTGGGGGTGACTGCTATCACTGACCGTCCGGGACTTCCCCTGTAGCTTGCGAACGAAGGCCAGGCGCAGGTCCGCAAGCTTATGAGCAGTCGTCAGTTATTTGCCATTCTTAAAGTGGTTCTTGCCTTGTTGTTTCTTTTCACTTCGGGATTCACTCAGGACCCAATCACCGCGGCCGACAACAACGCTAATGGGTGGAGGGTCCGCGCCGACAAACGCGCCGCATGGATGAAACGTGGCCGCGAAGCGCCTCCGGGACAGTCGGCGGCTGCGCTACGGCTGAGAGCGCACAGTCAAAAGATGACGCTGCGAGCGCGAAGGGAAGCGACGGCCAAGAGGGGCACACTCTCTACTGCTGGAAGTCCGGGTTGGGTCCCATTGGGACCAGCGCCGCTTGTTTCCGACCGCAACATTTATGGACTGGTTTCTGGACGCGCAACTTCGGTGGCCATTGACCGGAGCGATCCAACCGGAAATACGGTTTACATTGGCGGTGCTTACGGCGGGGTTTGGAAGTCGACGAATGCTACCGCGATTCCGCTTTCGAGCGTGATATGGAGTCCGGTGACGGATCAGCAGGCGTCGCTGGCTACGGGAGCGGTCTCGGTAAAGGCGGACGGCTCGGTTGTGCTGGTTGGCACCGGAGAGCCGAACAATTCTCTCGACAGCTACTACGGAGTGGGCATTCTGCGTTCTACAGATGAGGGGGCGCACTGGACGCTGGTTCCATCTGCCGATGGCGGAGCGCATTCGTTTGCCGGGTTAGGCGTCGCCAAGTTTGCGTGGAGCACGGCCACCGGACAAAGCAACACGGTGGTAGCGGCCACTGCGACTACGGCCAAGGGCTTCGACGAAGGCAATATCACCGGCAGCACGAACCGTGGCCTGTATCGTTCGTCGAATGGCGGGCAGAGCTGGAGTTACCAGGTGCTACCGGACGGCGGCCCGATCTCGGCCACGGATGTTGTGTATGACGCGAGTGCCGCGAAATTTGTAGCCGTCGTCCAGGACCACGGCTTGTACACGTCAGCGGATGGGACGAATTGGACGCGCCTGGCCAATCAGCCGCCCGCCTTGACCGCTCCTTGCTCTGCGCAGGCGAATTGCCCGATCGATCGCGGTCAGCTCGCGGTGGTTCCGGGGCGCGATGAGATCTATTTCTGGTTCATTGATGTGGATCCCGACGGCGAGGTTATGGATGGCGGCATCTGGCGGTCGATCAATGGCGGTACGTGGATCTCGATCTCCGAGACAGGATTGACAAATTGTGGCGACCCCGACGGTTGTGGCGCGAGCCAAGGATTCTTCAACCTGGAATTGGCCGCCGTGCCGGATGGAACGGGCGGCACCGATATTTATGCTGGAGCGGAGAATCTGTTCAAGTGCAAGTTGCTGAACAACCAGACTGCCTGCGCGACGGTCGATACGAACCTGCCGAACTCATGGCTGAATCTGACGCACGCTTTCGGTATGTGCAGCAGTAAGGCGAGCGTTCATCCGTCGCAGCATGGAATTGATTTTGCTGTGGTTGGCGGCAAGGCAATTCTGTATTTCGCCAATGATGGCGGGATCTGGCGCGCGCTGGATGGTTACGGCCTGCAAGTTGGGTCGTGCGACACGGCGGGAGATAACCTGTTCGACAACCTGAATGGAACGCTGGGCTCGATGACGCAGTTTGTGTCGTTCTCGGTCGATCCCGCGGACCAGAGCATCGTTTTGGGAGGCGCGCAGGGCAACGGCTCGCCGGCGACCGCGACGGCGACATCGAATTCGCAATGGGCGACTGTGAACGGCGGCGATGGCGGATATAACGCGATCAATCCGGCCAGTCCGGCGCAATGGTTTACGGCATACACGGGCGTGAGCATTCAGGTTTGCGACAGTGGGATCGACTGCAACGCGACTACGTTTGTTCCGGTGGTGACAAATGCGACGGTGGGCGGCGATGGTGGTCCGTTTTATGCACCGTACATCCTGGACCCGCAGAACGCAGCCGAGATGTTGGTGGGGACCTGTCGCGTGTGGAGGGGGAGCACGACGGGCGCGGCCTTTTCGGCGATCAGTCCCAATTTCGACATGCTGAGCAACACCACATGCACCGGCGACGAGTTCAACCTGGTGCGCAGTGTGACGGCGGGTGGGCCCAGGCAGGACAGTTTCTCAAACGTGGTGTATGCCACAACGGAAGGCTCGGGACCGAACTGCACGGGATCCTGCGGAGGCCCGTTCGGCGGCGGGGTCTGGGTCACGACGAACGCTGCCACAACGCAGATGTCCGAGGTGACGGGCAGCATCAACCCATGGAACTATACGATCTCTTCGGTCGCGCTCGACGACTCCGATGCCACGGGGAAGACGGCTTATGTCGGGTTGATGGGATTCGTGGGGACGGGGAACGCGCATATCTGGAAAACCGCGAATGCGGGACAGAGTTGGACGGCGTTCGGCGACTCGACAACCGGTCTGCCGGATGCGCCGGTGAACGGGTTGCTGGTGGATTCGGTTGCGGGAGTCGTCTACGCGGGAACGGATGTTGGCGTATTCAGCAGTTCCACGTCGAACGCGGCGTGGACCGAAGTTGGACCTGACGCTCAGCCGGGAGCGACGGGTTATCTGCCGAACGTGGCGGTGAGTGCGATCCGGATGTTTGACTCCGCGGGCACAAAAAAGCTGCGTGTTTCCACCTACGGCCGCGGGGTATGGGAATTTGCTCTCGCGCTGGCACCGGACTTCACGAACGTAATTTCCGATTCGCCTCAAACCATATTCCCTTCGCAGAATGCGACGTTTCACGGGACCTTGACGGCCCTGAATGGCTATAGCAGCGCGGTGAATCTGAGTTGTTCGGGAACGCCGCCACCCACATGCACTCCGAGCCCTGAGCAGGCTACGCCCGTTGCAGGGGGAACGGCTTACACAATTACGGCCAGCGGATCGGCTCGAGACTACAGTTTCGGCGGGCACGCCGTGGGCACGGACGGCAATGCAACGACTCGTGACGCCGCCGTCACGCTGCACGTGGTGGATTTTGGGCTGACGAATCCGACTCCGGGAACGGTCACCGCACCGCAGGGTGGCACTTCCGACGCCACCGTGTTTCAGGTGACGGCGTCGGGAGCTTTTTCGGGGAGTGTGGCATTGAGCTGTCTGGGAGCGGTCATTGCAGCTGGGGCGACGTGCAACTTCTCGCCGGCGGCGAATGTGAATCCGACATCGGGCAATCCAGTGAATTCGACGGTGACAGTCTCCGTGCCGCCGGGGATTGCGGTGAACACCTACAACGTGACGATCCAGGCTGCGACGGCGGGAGCGCCCGCCGCTAAAACCAGGTCTTTCAGTCTGACCGTGGTCGCTCCCCCGGGATTCGACTGGAGTGGCGGCGGCGCGTACACCGTACTCGCGGGACAGAGCACTCCCGCGTATGACTTCACGGTTACGCCTACCGGGTCGTCGACGTTCACGACGACAGTGACCTTTGGCTGCACGAATCTGCCGGATACGACGGTTGGGTGCGTGTTCAATCCGAGTCAGATTGCCGCGGGGGCTGGCGCGACGGTGGTGTCGCTGACGATGACGACCAAGGGTCCGAATAGCGGCGTTGGCGCGGCGCGCCGTCGGGCCGATGGCCGCTTTCCGTGGTGGCCCCTGGCTCTGCCGGTCGCGGGTGTGGTGATGGCGGGGATGGCTCGAAAGAAGGGGATGTCACTAGAGATCACGCTGGCGAGTCTGGTGGTGACGGTCCTGCTATTGGCACTGTTGGCGGCGTGTGGCGGAGTTGCGGGCGGAGGGTCACCTCCGCCACCCGCGATCAGCGTGAGCGTGAGCCCAAGTGCAACGATCAGCATGTATGCGAACGAAGCGGGTAATGTCTGGCCGGCGAACCTGACGCAGCAGCAGTTCACGGCGACGGTTCAGAACTCGGCGAACCAGAGTGTGACTTGGGCCGTGACGGGTGGCAATGCCAACGGGACCATCGACTCGACTGGGTTGTATATTGCTCCGGGTGTTGTTCCGAATCCAGCAAGCGTGACGGTCACGGCGACCGCGCAGGCAGATACCAGCAAGTCGGGCACTGGACGGGTCAGCCTTTTAACGCCAACAGTCCTGGGTACGTTCCCCGGCATCACGGTGAGTGCAACGGAAGGGGTCGTGACGCACTCGCAGACTGTGTCGCTCACGGTACGGTGAGGAAATCGGTGGTTGGCGATGAGTGATTAGTGGTCGCCATGGTGCAAGTGAAAGTCACATTTCTGTTCAGGCAACCTCAACCCGTCAACCAGGGGCACGGGCGGAAACAAAAGACATAATTTGGTAACTTGGTGTCTCCAGGATTCGCGTTCTGGCAGGCTTTCAAATTACCAGTTACCAATTGCAAATGATCAATTCGCATGTATGACATCGCGGTAGTGGGCGGGGGGATTGTCGGGCTTTCGGTGGCAATGCAGGCGGTCGAGCAGTTCCCACACCTGAAGCTGCTGATCCTGGAAAAAGAGAATGGTGTTGCCCGGCACCAGACCGGACACAACAGCGGCGTCATTCATAGCGGCGTGTACTACAAGCCGGGATCGCTCAAGGCGAAGCTCTGTGTCGAGGGCGCGCGGGAGATGGTTGGATTCTGCGCCAGGCATGGGATTCCGCACGATGTGTGCGGGAAGATCATCGTCGCCACCACTGCCGACGAAGCCGTCCGACTGGACGGCCTGCGCGAACGCGGAGAGGCCAATGGCCTGGCGGGTCTCGAACTGCTGGGACTTGAGGCGATGCGTGAGATCGAACCGCACGTTGCCGGAGTGCGCGCGCTGAAAGTACCGTCTACCGGAATCACGAGTTATGCGCTGGTGGCGCAGAAATACGCCGAACTCGCGACATCGCGGGGTGCGGAGTTGAAAACCGGGGCGGGAGTCGTGGGGTTCCGCAACTCGTCTGCGGAAATCACGATTCAGACCCACGCCGGCGATTTTTCCGCCCGCTACGTGATCAACTGTGCCGGCCTCTACAGCGATCGCGTTGCCAGCATGGCTGGGCACGACCCGCAGGTCCAGATCGTTCCGTTTCGCGGCGAGTACTACGATCTGGTGCCGGAGCGGGCGAACCTGGTGCGGAACCTGATCTATCCCGTGCCCGATCCAAGTTTTCCATTCCTCGGCGTTCACTTCACACGGCGAGTCATGGGCACCGTCGATGCCGGTCCGAATGCTGTGCTCGCGCTGCGGCGCGAGGGGTACAAACGCACCGACTTCGACCTGAGCGAAGCGATGGCGACATTCGCCTATGGTGGTTTTCGCAAGATGGCACGGCGGCAGTGGCGCTACGCCCTGGCCGAGTACCGGCGGTCGCTGCAGAAGAGTGCGTTCGTTCGGTCGCTGCAGCACTTGGTGCCGGAAATTCGGGACTCAGATCTGGTGCCGGGTGGGTCGGGCGTGCGCGCGCAGGCCCTGGCCCCGGACGGCAATCTGGTGGACGACTTCCGTTTCGTGCCGCGCGACCATTTCCTGCATGTGCTCAATGTTCCCTCGCCTGCAGCTACGGCATCACTGCCGATTGGACGAGAGATTTTGAAGATCGTTCCAATGCAATTTTTGCAGCGCTAGCGCAAGCCCCAGTTCCGCAAAAGACCTTTCCCTTGGTGTAGTCTGGATGCCTATTTACCCGACAGGAGAAGCACATGGGCCAAGCCGCCAATAATAAGAAGAAGGTCGCATTCTTAGGCGCGGGAAAGATCGGCGGTATTTTGCTGCAGGCGTTGTTGCGCGATGGTTTGCTGTTGCCCTCGCTAACCTGGGCTACCGTGGCGCATCCGGAGCGTGCGCGCACGTTAAAGGAGAAGCTGAAGGTGCATGCGGGCACTGACAACGTGGAAGCCGTGAAAGACGCCGACATCGTCTTTCTATGCGTGAAGCCGCAGGTGGTAGCGGATGTGGTGCGTGAAATCCGGCCCCACGTGAATCGAAATCAGCTGCTGATTTCCGTGGCCGCGTCGGTTCCCACCGAAATGATCGAGCGTGGGCTGGAGAAGGAAGTGCCGGTCATCCGTGCCATGCCGAATACACCCTGCGTGCTCGGCGCGGGTATGACCGGGATCTGCAAGGGGCGCTTCGCTCAGAAAAACCACCTGGAGATCGCGACCAAGTTCTTCGAGGCAGTCGGGCGCACCGTGGTGGTTGATGAAAAGCATATGGACGCGGTCACGGGGCTCTCGGCCAGCGGTCCGGCGTATATCTACATCATTCTCGAGTCGTTGGCTGAAGCGGGCGTGAAAGTCGGCCTGCCGCGCGATGTTGCCACCTTGCTGGCCACGCAGACCACACTCGGAGCCGCGCGAGTGGTGCTTGAAACCGGCGATCATCCGGCGCTGCTGAAAGATGCTGTGACTACTCCCGCGGGCTGCACCATCGACGGGATCATGGAACTGGAAGAAGGCAAGCTGCGCGTGACGCTCATCAAGGCGGTCGTGAAGGCGGTGCAGCGGGCGAAAGAGCTGGCGTTCTCGTGACCGAAATGGCTAGTCGGGCAGTGAGAACTTCAGCGTGACATCGGTCTGGAACTCGGCGGGACGCCCCTTCACTTTGTAAGGTTCATAACGCCAGTTACGGACGGCGTCGGAGGCCGCGGTCGCCAGCAGTGGGTCGCCTCGTACCGACCGCATGGAGGCCACGGTTCCATCCTGGTTGACCACTACTTCCAGGACCACATCTCCCGAGCGATGGGCTGCCCGCGCTTCGGCTGGATACTGAGGTTCGACGCGATGCAGGAGGCGGCTTTCCGCAAGGTCAGCGGCGAGCCAGACCCGCGCAATTTCTTCCGGGGTGTCGGGTCCGGTTTTGGGAACTTCTGCGGCCGCTCCCTTGGGGGGCGACGGCTTCATGCGAAAAATCACCTTCCCCTGTTCGTAGACGACGAGGCCGCCGGAGTCGCCGGAGGGTGCGCTCTTCGCTGTCGATCCCGAATTCACCGGAGTCTTTGGCCGGGCAGGGAGCGGAGGAGTCGGAGGCAGGGTCGCAGCAGGAGGTGGTGCTGACCCCTGGACTTTCGGCTCCGGTACCAGACCCAACCATCCGATTCGCGATCCGATCATGAAGCTGAAGGCGATGATCATCAGGATCGCCAGAGCGCCCATGAAGAGCGTCCACGTTTCATAAGGAGGCCCCATCTTGGGAACAGGAAAGCTGGGCTCCAAGGTCAAGGCTGGCAGCGCGGGACCGGGGTGCCGCTTATGCTCGGGCGTGCGCTGGCCAATGTCCAGGGCCGCTCGCCGGATCCGATTACACTCGCGAGCGAAAATCTCCAGAAGATTCTGATCGCTGTCCACGAACTCGGCTGGTTCGGTGGCAAACACCTCGAGGACGCCGACGAGTTCACCCTCGTCCAGAACTGGAACCACCAACATGGAGCGAATGCGCTGGCGCCGGCAGGTGGCGGCGTCGACCCGCGGATCGGTCTCGGTATCGAGGCAGAGCTGAGACTGCCGCGTGCGCAGACAGGCGCCTGAAACGCCGTCGCTGGTGTTGAGGGGGATGCCGAGGTCGGGAGCGTGTTCCCCCGTGGCCGCTCGGCAGACCATCTCGTCGCCGCGCTTCAGGGCGAGAGCGGCGGCATGCGCGCGGGTCGCGGTTGCGGCGCGCACCACCAGTTCGTTCAGCACCAGGTCGAGAGCCAAGCCAGGCGGGAAACCTGCCGCGATCTCCTGCTCCAGAGCCAGAACCAGATCTGGCTGCGCAAGCGGATTCGAAGCTTCTTCTTGCGGCTCTGACCACGACATGGGTTGCGGGAGCATGGCGGTGTCCCGATGGCCTGCCGGGCGTGGCGGAGGTCGAAAGCAGGCTTGGGGCGAGTTTCCCGCGAATTCCGGGGGAAGTCAATCGCGCAGAAGTGCCCTGCCTGCAAACACCATGGGGCCGCTGCCGGCAGCGGCCCCCAGAATACGACTTCCGGCAGGTTTTGGCTGCCGGTTCTACCAGCCTACGGACTGACCGTCTCGTTGAACTGAGCCGATGCTGAGCCCGCTGTCGCCGTCACCGCCACCGGTCCCGGGTCCGTGCCAGCGGTGTAGGAAACACTGGCGGTGCCGGTCGAATCGGTCGTTGCCGGATTGCCGGTGAATGTACCCTCCGCAGCGCTGAAGGTTACAGTGGCGCCCGGAACCGCGGTTCCCGCACTGTCGGTAACTTTGACGACGAGAGCTTGCGGAAAAGCGCTGCCAGCGCTGGTCGTCTGGCCGTCGCCGGAGACGATGGTCACGTTTGCCGGGATCAGCGAGTGTTCGGCAAAGTTGACCGTCTTGAATCCAGTCGAACTGGCCTTGACGGTGACCTTACCGGCGATGTTGGGCAGTTGGTAGACGGTGCTGGCTTTTCCATCCGGTCCGCTTACTGCGGTCACGGGAGTCAGAATCCCGCCCAGGCCACCGTCGTCGAACGTCACGGTCACACCGGGGACTCCGTTTTTGTAGATGTCCTGCACCTTCGCGCTGAGGGTGAGCGGCAGTACCGAGCCGGCGGCCGCGGTCTGGTTGTTGCCACCCCCGTTGATCATGCTGACGGCTGCGCCGGCGGTCGCGGTGGCGGTCGTCGTGAGGTCGCCAAATCCCGTAGCCGTAGCGGTCAAAGTATAAGTGCCGACCTTTGTTGGCAACGTGTAGCTGGTGGTGACGAAGCCACCGGCGTCAGTGACAGCGGAGGGCGGGTTGAAGGTGCCACCCTTGTTGCCGTCACTGAAACTAACGGTCAGACCCGGAAAAGGCTGATTCGTATATCCGGTCACTGCCTGGATCTGAATTGGTTGCGGCAAGGTTGTGTTGACGGTCCCGGACTGGCCGCCGCCCGTCCTCACGGCCATAAAGTGGGTCAAGCCGTAGGTCTCGAGCGTGGTGCGAGTGGCGACGTACACCCTTCCATTGGCCACGGTTTGAGTCGCGAAATGCGCCACGGTGGGCAGGGCGTCGCGGGCCATCTGGTGGGAGTTGTAGAGCATCTTCAGGGTGAGGGCGTCATAGGCGTAGAGTTTGCCGCCGTTCTGGACCCACACAATTGCGTTGGTGTCGTCGTTGGCAGAGATGGTAGGCGCGTGAGCCCCAGTCAGCTTGGCAGTTGTCTGGATGATCGGGGTGCTCGAAAGCAAGCCGCCGGAAATGGAGAATACCTTCAGCGCATCAGCCTTGGCGCTGAAGTACACGCGCCCGTTCCAATACGCCGGCGCACCACGCATCGACCCGATTGCGCCCACCAGTTCCTGAACAATCTGGCTATCATTCGGGGAGTACATTCCGAGATTGTCGCGATTGAGGACGTAGATCGTGCCCTGTTTGCCGGTGGCGATGATGACGTGCGGGAACGCGCCACCCCGGTCGGGCGGAATCAGCGGTGAACAGCCACTCAGATCGAGATCATGGCTGTTCAGGAAGGCGACATCCCAGGGAATGAAAAAGTCCATCAGATTCAGATCGCTGGAAAGCTTCAGCACCGCGTGCGTATAGCCCTGGCCACCCACGTCGACGTCAAAATTGCCCTCGGATGTCAAAGGATAGATAAAGCCTTCGTCGTCGGCTGCCAGTCCGCCGCCGGACTGCCAGATGGAGGTCAGTCCGTGATCCGGATTGGTATTGAAGACTCCAGTCTGCTGCAGCGTGGTGGCGTCGTATCCGATCACCCAGGAGTAGTTGTTGTCGTTGCAGTAATTCGAGCCAAATGCCAGATAGACAATCCCGTTCATCAGCAGTAATCCGGGACGGTTCTTCTGGTGAAGGCTGTTGAAGTTGACAACCGCTCCGGCATTGCTGGTGACAGTAGCATCGATCGTCACTGGGCCGCCGAGTTTTTCCTGGCCGCTGCTCAGATCGAGCGCGTGCAGTTTGTGACGGACCGTACCGTTCTCGAGCGTTTTGGCGACCACGTACATTGTGTTGGTGCTGGTATCAATCGTGGGAGTAGCGACGATTCCTTCCTGGGTGAACCCAGGGCCGCGATCCTCGGTGGAGGCGCAGGGCAGGAAAGCGCCGTTGGCAGTGGTGATCCCGTTGGCCGGGTCGGTGAAGTTCACTTGCCAGAGCGGGGTTGCGTTGTTGCCGGTGTTGCTCTCGGCGTCGAAGGCGTAGACCGAATCAGCCATCGTAGCCACGTACACGACGTTGTGGGTTCCTTTGCCGGCGATGGCCACGTTGGGTACGTAGAGCGGCTGCGCTAGAGCCTGATAGTCGATGGAGTAGGTAAACAGGCGCCCGAAGTTCGTCTTGTTGACGTTGCTCGGAGTAAGGATCGTCTCGTTCGTATTGGCTGAGGTGCGCGCGTTGTCACCATGGCTTGTGGCAACCGGAACTTGCGCCGTGGCGAACGAGATCAGGGCGATTACCGCCAACCCCACGCCCAAGCGTGCACTTCCCAGACAATGTTTTCTTTTCAGCTCGCCTTGGCCGGATTCGGAACCCGACCGGCCCCTCACATCACCTATCACACTTCTGAACAGCATCGCCAACGTCCTCCAACCGATCAGGTCAAGTCTTGCAGATTAAGGGACACGTATAGGGATAGAAGCAGGTTCCAAGCCAAGGGAGGGAATACGACTGATTCGTTAACCAGTTCTCAGATCGTGGTTTTCTTATATCACGGGGTCGGCGTGCATGCGGGAGAAATTGTTAGTCTGCAATTGTTTGCACTTTTTGAGCCTGTGGGTTTATGTCCGACGCCAAGGCGGAATCGGCGACGTGACTTAGTAATCGTAGCGGAGCCGCAGGGAATACTCCCGAGGCGCGGCGATCGCAGTCCCGGAAAACACGCTGGCGAAATTGATGACATTGAGGCGGTCATTCAAATTGCGAATGTCGCCCTGCAAACGGACTGTGCGCCCCTCCTTGTGGTAGAGCTCAACCGCTCCCGACAGATTGACAGCCAGGGATGGCTTGATGCGGCCAGCTTCCAGGTTGACGCGATCCACGACCTGCTGTCCGAACTGCTCGATCAAAGTGGAGACATCTTCCCCGTTTAATTCCGCTGGCAGGCCGGAGCCATACGAGGCGCCCAGTGCCATCCAGAATCGTGACCAGGGCTGGTAGCGGACTTGTCCATGGACGGTGTGGCGTTGATCCTGGGAGATCCAGGTGCGGGCGTGCGAATTCAATTCTTCGCCAGCATCGTCACCGAGAAACAATCCTCCGACGACCGGTAACTGGGCCGAGGCAACTTGATAGGAGTAGCTAACCCAGGACGTAACCGGTCCCCACTGAGGCAAGACAAACTGGCTCTCCACGCCGTAGACATTGCCGGACTTGAGCGCGATCGGGAAGCTTACGCCGGTGTCGAGAAGAACGTCGTCGTCGGCAAAATTGTCGATGTCGCGGCGGAACACGTTCATCGAAACGTGCGCCTGACGGAACAACTCCTTGGTGACGCCGAGTTCGTAGTAGTTGCCGCGCGATGGGCGCAGGGGCAACTGGGCGACGTTGTCGGCCAGCGTCCGAACCTTGGCCGACGTGCTCAACAACAAGTTTTCGATCGCCGGCGTGCCAAAGACACGGTCGTACGCTCCGCGCAGCACGAATCCAAGCTTGGGTACGTACCAGGCAAAGCCAAGGCGCGGACTCCAGGCTGTTTCCTCCACTTTCACCCGGTAGTGGTCGAAGCGAAGTCCGGCGCTGAGGTTCACGTTGCCGAAGTGGATGTTGTCCTGCACAAATGCGGCTTGCTCGCGGTCATGACCGGGCTCATGGAAGGCAAAGTCCATGGGCGTGGATGGATCGAAGATGGGCTGGCCGTTAATTTCGGTGGCAGTAATGTGATAGGAGAAGGCTTCGTGAACGAAGGAATAAATGACGTCAGCGCCAGCCTTGATTTCATGGTGCTTGAGGGCAGCGGAAACGGTTCCGCTGAGATAGCCTTCGCGAAATCCGCGGTCCTGGAAGACTTCGATCGGAGTCGAGAGCGGATTCGAAGTCAGGTCAGCTTCAAGGTCGCGCACGCGGCCCTGGACGGTGCTCATGACCTGCGGGGAGAAGACATGCTGATAGGAAACCTGGCCGGCGAATTCGCGATTGCCCCGATCCTGCCGTTGCCCGTCTTCCTGCTGTAACAGTTCGTTGGGCACGAGCAAGCCGGAGCGACTAAAGCTGGCCGCCAAACGAAGGCGGTCTTTCGAGGTCAGGTCTCGCTCGAAACTGGCTTTGCCGCCGGCAACGGTGGCGCGGTTGGTGAAGTTCTCGAGGACCGGGGGATCGAGAAAGCGGTCGGTCCGGGCCCCTTCCACACTCATCCCGAAAAGGTTGTGCCCGTCGTAGTAACTGGTTCCCAGATATGCATTGGCGGTCGCAAAGCTCCCTCCGCCGAGAATCACGGTGCCGTGGATTCCGCGACCGGGATTGCGCTCGGTGGTGGTCTCAATCACGCCTCCGACTTTGCGGCCGAATTCGGCAGGAATTCCCGAAGTGTAGGTCTTCACCGACTGGACATCCTCCAGATCCTCAGCGACCGCGAACGCCGGAGAGCGGTTGTTGAGGATCGGCAACCCGTCGACCACATACTGCGTGTCATATTCGGAGCCGCGAGGGTGAAGAACACCGTTGGCTTCGAGCAGCCAACCGGGCTGGGACTGGACGACGTCGATGGCCTGCCGGCCGGGAACCGTCGCCGGCCACTCGTGCAGCGTAGCCCTGCCGACCTGATAGATGGTGCCCACGTTGACGGTGTCGAGCAGAGTGTCTGAGTCCCGCACATTCACGGTCTGCGTCACTGCCGCAACGGTCATGGATGCGGAAATATTTAACGGAAGCTCGGAACGAATCTCAACCAGAGTGGTGTAGGGAGCGAAGCCCGGGTGTTCGAGGGTAAGTTTGTAATTTCCGAGAGGCAGCTTCCGGGCGATGTATTGGCCGTCGGGACCGGTCTCGAAGCTCAGATCAAAGCGGTTGGACTTGCTGGCCAGTGAACCCTGCGCCGGCAACGCAGCGCCGGAGGCGTCGGATACAGAGAGATGCAACTCACCTGAGTGATCCTGCGCGGCCGATCCCGGCGGCAGCGCGAACAGGGAAAGACTCAGAACTCCGGCGTGTAACAGGGTGTACTTCACTTCGTTGTTAGATGCGTCCAGGGTGTTCAACCCGGCGCTGTTTTCTTATTATAATCGGCAGTCCAGCGCGTCAAATCACCGTCAGTAACGACCAGAATCAGGCTGCTTCAGGATGACGAAGCGGCCTGGACCCAATAGAATGCTGGGCGTTCCCTTCCCACGCCCTTCCATGACCGCGGATCGCCCCTCACGCTTACCGCTCACCTCCGATCAGTGGCATGCGGTCAGCGCCAGTTTTCTGGGCTGGACGCTCGACGCGTTCGACTTTTTTGTGGCCATCTTTCTGGTCGAGACCCTGGCAGCCCAATTCCATGTATCGGCTTCGAAGATCATCGACACCACCTGGGCAACGCTGGCGATGCGTCCCGTGGGAGCGGTGATTTTCGGTTTTCTGGCTGACCGCTACGGTCGGCGAACGCCGCTGATGGCTAACGTCGTCTTCTTTTCTGTGGTCGAACTGCTGTGCGGGTTCTCCACCAGCTACACGATGTTTTTCATTCTGCGGACGATCTATGGCATCGGGATGGGCGGCGAGTGGGGCGTGGGATCGTCGTTGGCGATGGAAAGCGTTCCGCCCAAGTGGCGAGGTACGATTTCAGGAATTGTGCAGTCCGGCTACTCCTCCGGATATCTCCTGGCGGCGATCGCAGCTAAAGTCGTGTTGCCCTTTTGGGGCTGGCGGGCAATGTTCTGGGCAGGAGGCCTGCCGGCCCTGCTGGCTTTCTACATTCGCTGGAAAGTGAAGGAGACCGAAGCCTGGAAACAGAATCGCATGCCACGATTCGGCCTGATTGCCAAAGCCGCGGCGGCACACTGGAAGCTGTTCGTATATCTGATCGGGCTGATGGCGTTGATGAATTTTCTTTCCCACGGAACGCAGGATTTGTACCCGCATTTTCTGCAGTCGACGCATGGCTTCTCCACTTCGACCGTGGCCAATATCGCCATCTTCTACAACATTGGAGCGCTGGTGGGGGCGCTGATCTTCGGGAAACTCTCGGAGCGGATCGGACGACGGCGTAGCCTGGTCGCCGCCACCATGGTGGCTCTGTGCATTATCCCGGCCTGGGCTTTTGGAAAGACTCTTCTCGTGCTCGCGGCCGGGGCGTTCCTGATGCAGGTCGGAGTGCAAGGGGCGTGGGGAATCATTCCCGCTCACCTGAACGAATTGTCTCCCGGGGAGGTGCGCGGCCTCCTTCCCGGCCTGGCGTATCAACTCGGCAACTTTGTGGCGTCGCCGGTGAATCGGATCGAGGATGTCCTGCACCACAGCTTCGGATATTCTTGGGCCCTGGCTGGATTTGAAATCGCGGTCATCGTCTTGCTGGCGCTCGTAGTGAGCCTGGGACCCGAGAGCAAGGGGAAAGAGTTTCTCAGGGAAGGGCGGGGCGTACCTGGTTGACGGGCCCCGCAGTGGTCCGAGGGACAACGATCACACTTCAGGCAGTGCGGTTTCGATGGTCGAGAACTCGCGAACTGGTTTCAAGCAACTCTGCCGGGCCGCGGCTCCTTGGCGTGACCCTTCTTCTGTTCCACAGTCACCGCCAGAGCGAGCATGATCCCGATCAGGCCGAAGGCCGCCAGGGCAATCAGAGCAACCATAAGGATAGGCATGAGGCGCCTCCCAGGATGAATTCTCAATCGGCATGACCCGCCGGGCGGTGACCGCGATCACCGGAACCTGTGATGTATCGCCCTTGCAGCGAAAAGCGCGCCGGCAAGCCGGGGAATGCTGGTAGAGTAGGGAAGTCTCCCCTCCACGATACGGGCGTCCCCAACGCCAAGGAGATATTCATGCGCATCGCGGTGGTGGGTTCTGGCTATGTTGGACTGGTGACCGGGGCATGTTTTGCGGATCTCGGCCACGAAGTAACGCTGGTCGACATTGACGAACAGAAGCTGGCAGCTCTGCGGGCCGGCGAGATTCCGATTCATGAACGGTTCCTGACGGAACTGATCGCGCGGCACCGCGGAGGCCGCATCCGGTTCTCGGGGAATCTGCAGTCCGCAGCCCGGGAGTGCGACACGATCTTTATCGCGGTGGGGACCCCTCCAACCGACCAGGGCGACGCGGACCTTTCCTACGTCGAATCAGTGGCGCGCGAGATCTCAGGCGCCGTCGACAGCTACAAGGTGGTAGTCGAAAAGAGCACGGTCCCGGTCTACACCAGCCAGTGGATACGGACCGTGATCATTCGCAATGGTGCGAATCCGGCGGCGTTCGATATCGCGTCCAATCCTGAATTTCTGCGCGAAGGAACAGCAGTGACGGATTTTCTCTATCCCGACCGCATTGTGGTGGGAGTGGAAAGCGAGCGCTGCGCGAGCGTGCTGCGGGAGGTGTACGCGCCTCTGACCAGCGGCGAATATTATGCCCGGGCCGACGCGATTCCCCGTCCGGACCGGGCCCAGACGCCGCCGCGGCTGATCGTCACCGGCACCCGGAGCGCCGAACTGATCAAGCACGCTTCGAATGCCTTTCTGGCCATGAAGATTTCGTTCATCAATGCGGTTGCTTCGATTTGCGAAACGGTGGGCGCCAATGTGCAACAGGTGTGCGACGGGATCGGCACCGACAGTCGCATCGGACCACGTTTTCTGAGCCCGGGTATCGGTTATGGGGGGTCGTGTTTCCCGAAAGACCTGATGGCGTTTCGATCCGTCGCCAAGGAATGCGGTTACGACTTCCGTCTTCTCGACGAAGTGATCCGCATCAACGAGGACCAGCGTCACCGCTTCCTGAAGAAAGTGCGCAGCGTGTTGTGGACTTTGCGCGGCAAACAAATCGGAGTTCTCGGGCTTGCGTTTAAGGGCGGGACTGATGACATCCGAGAATCGCCGGCCATTCTACTGGTGCAGGAACTGCTGCGCGAAGGCTGCCGCGTCTGCGCTTACGATCCTGCGGCCATGGAGCGGGCCAAAGAGGTGCTCAACTCCAGCGTCGAGTACGTGGCCGGCCCCTACGAAGCGGCAGCTGGCGCCGATGCCCTGCTCATCCTGACGGAATGGGAGGAATTTGCCTCACTTGACCTGGACCGCCTGCGCACACTGCTAAAGTACCCTCTCGTGATCGACGGGCGGAACCTCTATGACCCGGCGGCGATGACCGAGCATGGCCTCTCTTACTACAGCGTGGGGCGGCCGGCGGCGTTGACGGAAGATGTCTCGACCGGGTTGCGGGAAAATAAACGGGAGAGAGCCTGATTTGATGAAATCTTCGCGTGCTCTGGTCACCGGGGGGGCCGGCTTTCTCGGATCCCACCTATGTGACGCCTTGCTGGGAGAAGGCTATGCGGTGGTGGCCGCCGACAATCTCCTGACCGGGCGCCTTTCCAACCTCGAGCACCTGCGCCATGACGCCCGCTTTGAATTCCTGGAGCAGGACGTCTGCGAACCGATCCGATGCGGCGCGGTGGACTACGTATTTCATTTCGCCAGTCCCGCCAGCCCCGTCGACTATGCCGCGCACGGAATCGAAACACTGAAAGTCGGCTCCTATGGAACCTTCCAGGCGCTGGAGATCGCGCGGCAGCACGGCGCCCGGTTCATGATGGCCTCTACTTCGGAGTGCTACGGCGACCCGCTGGTGCACCCGCAGACAGAGACATATTGGGGACACGTCAATCCCATTGGGCCCCGGTCCGTCTATGACGAAGCTAAGCGTTTCTCCGAAGCGGTCACCATGGCGTATCACCGCTACCACAAGGTGGACACACGGATTCTGCGCATCTTTAACACCTACGGCCCACGCATGCAGATCAACGACGGGCGGGTGATCCCGAACTTCATGTGCCAGGCCCTGCGCGGAGAGAACCTGACGGTGTATGGCGATGGAAGCCAGACGCGCAGTTTCTGCTTCGTGAGTGATGAAATCGATGGCATTGTTCGCCTGTCGCGATCGGCGGAACACGGACCCGTGAACATCGGCAATCCGAATGAGTTCACCATTCTGGAATGCGCGAGACAGGTGATCGCGGTTACCGGTTCAACCAGCAAAGTGCGATTCGAAGCGTTACCCCAGGATGACCCCAAGCAGCGACGTCCTGATATTTCCAAAGCCCGTCAGTTACTCGGCTGGGAACCGAAGGTGGGGCTCGACGAGGGCCTTGGACTCTCTCTGGACTATTTTCAGAAGGCGGTACGGCAGGAAAGCACGGTTCGCTAGCGGGGCAGTTCGTCGAGCGAAGGGCCGGCAGCGAGCACTCCGAGCAGGCGCAGAATTTCCTCGCGTTCGGCGTCGTCTTCAAAGGTGAAGCGCACTCCCATCCCGAAACCAGGATGGACGGCGAGAACCTGCCCGCGAATCTTTAGCTTCATCTCCCCCGTCCGCACCACAATCTCCACACTGCTCTGGCCGTCGAAAGGAGATGGCATTTCCGCGTAGCATCCGCCTTCGCTGAGATCGGAAAGAGTACAGCGATTGGGTACGTTGCTGCCCAGGCGGTAGACTTCCGCTCCCAGTTTGCAGGGGAAGCGTCGCTCGCCGCGGCGGTTGCTGCCGCCAATGCCGGCTTTGGTTGCCGTCTTGGTCCCGCGATCGGGCGGCACAGTTGGCGGGACGGACGGACCGGCCTGGCTCTTGGCCTGACGGAAGCTATTCTGCAACAGCCATGCATGCATGAGCCGCCGCGAGGACTGGGGCACGTCCACGAACCGGATTCCGGTTCGTCCGCTCGCGTCCTGCCATGCGACCTCGCCGGACAAGCGCACCGCCTGCTGCTGCCCCGGAAGCGAAAACTGAAAATAGACCTTGCATGAAGGAGGCAGAGTATTGCCGCTGCGCAGCGAAGTTCCACCGTCGCTCAAGTCCACCAGCGTGGCGCGCAGGTCTTCGGTGCCGGGATAGGCCACACTGGCCTGCGAATTCACTGGAATACGAGGTGTCCGGCGGCGTTCTCGGCGCATCAACCCACGCGCGGCTCGCAGACTGAGTCGCGTGCGTTCGAGAGAGAGGGGGCGGTAAAGAACAAAGTTCGCGCCCAGCCCGAAGACCGGTCGTGCGCTGAAATCGCCATCCACAATGACCACCAGCAGAGCGTTGCGGTTCTTTCCGTTTTGCCGCAGTTTGCTGAGGAAGTCCTCGGAACTCTGGTTCGCGTGATAGTCCAGTATGATCGCGTCGAAATGTTCTTCGTTCAGGCGCTCCAGCCCGCGTGAGATGGAAGGCGTGTGTTCCGCCTTCATTCCCATCTCTCCGAGGACAGAACTCAGCAGGTTGGCCGAGTCCTGATCCGGGCACACGACCAGAACGCGCAATTCCATGATGAATGCATCCTAGGAGCGCATCGGTGTCAGGGACAAGTTACCTGTGTCACGGAAACTTTAGTCATCTGGAGTTTCCTTACTGCCGGGTCTAATCTGACGTTGCATTCGCGATCTTCTATCCGCGCAAACTCAGAACTGGAAAACCGGGCGGGCATGACAGGAAAGACGAGCACGTGGCTGATGGCATGCGGTGGCTTCATCGCTTTCGTGGGCCTCTGTTTTCTTCCCGCGGCTTTCGGTCCGGATGCGGACCACACCATGCTGGGAGCAGGGGCGGTAATCTTTGCCAGCGGACTGCTGATCATGGCGGGCAGTGTCTACCTCAAAGCGAGTGTGCTCGGAGCAGACGCCACGAATTCAGCGCCGAGCGCCAAGCGGAGTCGGAAAGCAAGCTGTGACCGCTGCGGTCAGGATGAGCCGGTGATTCAATGCCGCGTACATCAAGTCCACCTGTGCGGCGATTGCCTGGCTGAACACTACGACTTCCGTTCGTGTGCCTACGTCCCGAGCACGCGCCGCGGCACGGCGAAATCGGCCGCTGCCGCCTCTTCGTGACTTTTGTAACCTCCGGTCGATTACATCTCCAACGGACATTGTGCAAAGGTGCGGTGTACCCCGGTACTTTGACGCATGTTTCCAGTGTTCCTACCATCAGCATATTCAGCCTTGGGTTGCCAGAGCGCTCCCCGCACGACGGCGCCGCAGCCTGGCTGTTGACTTTTTGCAGGCAGAAGGACAGGAGCGGCCGTTTCCGGCAACACTTATGCATATCCCGCGCAGCAATCCGTCGCACCGTCCGAGTCAGCCTCGGGGTTTCAGTCTGCTGGAAATGATGATGGTGGTCGCGATCATCATGATCATGGCGACCGTCAGCTTCATGAGCCTGCAACCCATGCTCAAGCAACAGCGAGTCAACAACGCGTACAACATGGTGCTGTCGGCAATGCGGCAGGCGCGTGACAACGCGGTTGCGCAACGCACGTCGTACATGGTGGTGATGGACACGACAACGACGCCGCACACGATTACGGTTGCGCCGACGTTCGCGGCATTTCAGGGCGCTCGCAATCCGGTCACATATCAGCTCCCGCTCGACGTGGTCTTTGACGCAGAGCCGGGCATTCCCACGGCCAACACGAAAACGCCCGACGGTTTTGGGCTCGGCGCCGCAGCGATTGACTTTGGATACACCGGATCGGGAGCCGGATTAGGCGGACAGAATCGCATCTATTTCTGTCCCGACGGTTCCGCCCAGGACGCTGCCGGCGGTATCGGGCAGTGTTCCGGCAACTTCAACTGCGGCGTGGTCTACATGGCGCGACGCGGTGACTTGTACAGTTCCCGTGCCATCACGGTATGGGGAGCGACCGGCCGCATTCGCGGATGGCGGCTCTACGCCAACGGAGCAGGAGGCACCAAGTGGTCAAGACAGTAAACGGACGCGGGAGAACCCACGCTAGCACGGGACGGCAAGCAGGCTTCACCCTGATCGAGGTCGTGATGTCAATGGCCATCCTGACCATCGGACTGGTCAGCCTGCTCGGTGTATTCGGCCTGGCAATTTCCGCCACGCAGGAATCGCAGCAGGACATGATCGCGAAGCAGTTGGCGAATGAGGCCCTGGAAAGCATCATGACCGCGCGCGACACCGCCCAGATGCAGTGGTCCTCCATTCAGAACGTTTCGGACGGTGGCATCTTCACGAATGGGTATCAGCCCATGTACATGCCCGGCGCGGATGGCATTGCAGGAACCGCTGACGATGTATCGTCGGGGCAGTACGTCACCATCAAAGAACCGGGTCCGGACGGAGTCTATGGCACGAGTGACGACGTAAGCCTCCCGCTCTCCAACTATCAGCGCCAGATTCAGATTCAGCCGGTTACCGACGTGAACGGCAACGTTGTTGCCTCGCTGCGCGCCATCAACATCACGATCCAGTACTACACTCCCCGGACTCGACAACCAAAAACCTATGTACTCACTTCGTTCATTTCGCAGTTCCGGTAAGAGAGGGCACATGAAGCGCCGATCCACAATCCGCCGCCGCGGTTTCAGCTTGCTGGAAATGACCATCGCCATGGCGCTCGGCATGATCGTTATCGCCGCGTCCGTGCAGATGTACAGCAAAGGCCTGGGGGCAACCTGGATTGTTTCCCAGCGCGCCGAAATGCAGCAGGATTTTCGTGCCGCCTCCAACATGTTGACGAAGGACATCAGCCTGGCAGGCGCCAGCATGGGCAGCAACGTTCAGATCGCCCTTCCCTCCGGGGCCGGGACGCAGATTCCCATCTATGGCTGCGACCAGATACCGAAGTGTTACATCAACGGGGGTGCGGTTGCTTACCCCACGCAGCTGGTCGCTGGAGTGAATGTGCCTTATCTCTACGGCCTGATTCCCGGCTGGCGTTTCGGTCCAACGGTGAACGCAACCGCCGGCCCGACGGACGTGATCACGGTGGCGAACACCGACACCAACTTTCTCCTCAGCTGCTACACCGTCAACGTGACCTCGAACACGGTCGTGCGGTTCACTCTGTCGAATCCGCTTCCTGTGACTTGCATCGTCCCGCCGCCGCTGCTTGCGCCGCAGGCCATCGACGACCCGGTCGTAGGGCTCACCCCGGGCGACCTCGTGCTGTTTAACGTGACGATTGGGGCGGGCGCCGGAGCGCAGAGTTCTACCATCATCGGCGAAGTCACCAATGTCCGAAAGATCGCTGGCAATATTTTCGACGTGACCTTCGCTGCGGGAGATCCCCTGCGCATGAATCAACCGACCGCCGCCGCCGGCAGCATTGGGAACATCGTGGGCGCGGCAGGGTCGGGGACGAGAATCAATGTCATCTCGTACTACATCGACAATACCCTGGCACCACCCCGTTTGATGCGACAGATCAGTGGCCACACTCCCATACCGGTGGTGGAAAACGTTTCATTCCTCCAGTTCACGTATGACCTGTACAACTTCAACACCGGCGCCATTCTGACGGAACAGGCGGATGGTGGAGCGTCTCAAGGCATGACCCCCAGCCAGATCACCAAGATCAACATCAAGCACATGAGCATGGCCAGCACGATGCACGGTGCGCAGGGCTACCAGGGACTCGACCTGCAAACCTCGGTCAGCGCACGCGATCTGACATTCAGAAATGACTATCCGCTGACCACGGGACCGTAGTCGACAGCATCCGCACCAACAAAGGATTGGGGTTATCAATGAGGAGCAATGCGATGAGGAGCACAAGACATCGTTCACAGGGATTCACGCTGATTGCAAGCTTGCTGATCCTGCTGCTTTTGTCCGGGATTGCGATCGGCCTGATGATGATGGTCAACACCGAGGGCACCGTCGGCAACGCTGACGTGAAGAACAACATGGCGTATCACAGCGCCGAGGGCGGCATCGAACAGATGACCTCGGACCTGGCCGCCATGTTCCAGACGATGCAGGCGCCGAACCCCGGTCAGATCTGTGCCCTCAGTTCGCACCAGCCTGTCATCATGGGTGTGACCTGGAAGGACTACCAGGTGCAGCCGGCCAGGTCGGATGGGCAACCACCCTGTACGACTGCTCTGCAGAACAACTTCGGACAGATCCAGTCCGGGCCGAACCAGGGCTTGTGGGCGCAGATTGTTCCGGTCAGCATGCTGGCCACGGCGGCGCAGGCGGGCGGCCAGGAAGTCAGCATGATGCGCTCGGCGCAGGTCGCGCTCATTCCGGTGTTCCAGTTTGGCGTATTCTCCGACAGCGACCTCTCGTTCTTCAGCGGCCCCAATTTCGACTTTGCCGGCCGCGTTCACACCAACGGCGACTTGTATCCTGAAGTCGGCAACGGCAGCATCCTCACTTTCCACGACAAGATCTCGGCCTACGGAAACGTGGTGCGGCAGCAGCTGGCCAACGGAAATACCACGGCGACGAACTATACCGGCACGGTCCTGATGCCGACCGCCGCACAAGGGTGCGATGGCGCCAAACCGGCTTGCCGCGCTCTCGGGCTCGGAGAAGGCAGCGTGACCGGCGCCGGCGGGAATCCTCCGCAGTCAGGACAAAACGGAATCTGGCCGACGGTTTCCTTGAGTAACTACAACTCCAAGGTGATTGACGGTAACTACGGGAAAGCCGGCGGTACGGGCGCGAAGAACCTCTCGCTGCCGTTTGTGAACGGCACCAACTTCCCCTACGAAATCATTCGCCAACCACGGAACGGTGAAGCTCCCGGTTCAGCCCTGGGCGCATCCCGCGAATACAACATGGCGCAGATTCGCATACTGCTGGCGGACGATCCAGCTGAACTGCCTAAGGGAGCCGGAGACCCGCAGAACGTGCGCTTGGCCAACGTTCCCGGCAGCAACCAGTATGGAATATCTACATCAGTTTCCGTCTGGTCGTTTCCGCCTTACAACGGCACAGGCGCTGTCCCGGCCCTCGCCGCAGGTACGACCTACAACACATACTTTGCCGCTGGCACGAACGGGTTGCCCGACGAGACGAATTGCGGCGGCACCTACTGCGGGATCTACACGGTGGCAGCTCCGATCGCGACTCCTACGCCCGGCGCGGATTGGCCACTTGCTCCAGCAGCGCACCCGGCAGGTGACAACGTAGTTCCGGCGAATGCCCCTCAAATGGTGGCGGGCGCGAATCCGGCTCCGACGTTTACAGTGTGCCCGCCTGCCAATACGAACCCGGCAGGGCCCGCCGGGTGTACGACTGCGTATCCGTATTACATCGCGGCCAATCCGGCAAATGCATCGAACTGGAACCTGATTGACGGCTGGCTGCGGGTTGAATACAAGGATGTGGCCGGCAATTGGAATCCTGTGACCACAGAATGGTTGAGCCTGGGATTTGCGCGCGGCGCCGCAGCGCCCACGGCGCCCGGAGGCAATGGCGTAAATCCCAATGCAATCCTGATTCTCCAGCAACCGGCGGATCGCTTCGGCAATGGTAATCCCGACCCAATTGGTTTGCCCCCGATTTGCACGAAAACCAGCGGCGGAGCCAACCCCAAATGCACCGAATGGAAATACGGTCTGCCACCCGAGGTCCAACCCGATCCGCTCAGCACCAGCCCCTACTTTGGGCTAACGAACGCGGGCACCGCTGCTCAAAGCGCGAGCAGATTCAATTGGTACCCCATCAACCTCTATGATACTCGAGAGGGCGAAACCCGCGATGTCGCTGCCGGCAACAACTCTTGCGCCGCGGTGGGCGTCATGAACGCAGTTGAGATCGACGTGGGCAACCTGCAACGATGGCTCTGGGGACAGATCGGGGTCAACGGCGTAAACGTGGACTACCTCACCCAGAACGGATGGGTGCTCTACTTCTCCGATCGCCGGGGAATGCTGCCCAACCCGAATGCTCCGTACAACGGAGTGAAATCGGGAGACTCGGGCCTGGAAGACTCGATCAACACCGCCTCGGCTGCCGGAGTTCCAGACGGAGTTCTGGAACCAAAACAAGGCGGAGCCAAGTTCTCCCCGGAAGATGACAACCAAAACAACATCCTGGATAACTTTGGCCCGAAGAACCTGGGATTAGGGTTCTATAACGGAGCCACCAACGTCAACGCCGGTGCAGGCGGAATTGCCGGTTCGAATAACCCCTATCTGCCCCGCATTACGAGCTGCCTGAGCACGGGTCGGAAGAATTGGACCAGCGGCGCCCGCCACGCTCTGAAGCTCGTGGATGGCGGATTCGGCAATGTCCCGTATCGGACGGCTGCTATGGGCGGAACGCTTCAAAGTCCCGGTGGTCTCACCGTCGCTTCGGAAAATCCCGTCTACGTTCAAGGCAACTACAACTCCAATGCCGCCGATCCCACCTGGGGAGGCGGAGCGGATGTTCCCGGACACGCGGCGGCCTCGGTCATCGCCGATTCGGTCACGCTACTGTCCAACGCCTGGACGGATTTGAACAGCTTTGCCAACCCAACCACGGTAGGCAATCGGAACGCTCTCACGACCTACTACCGTTTGGCCATCGCAGGCGGGAAGAATATGAACTTCCCCAAACCGAACTGGGGCGCGCAGGACTTTGGAACCGATGGCGGTACGCACAATTTCCTGCGTTACCTGGAAAACTGGGGCGGACAGACGCTCAACTACAAGGGGTCGCTGGTGAGTCTGTACTATTCCACATATCTCACCGCGCCCTTCAAGTGCTGCACGGTGGTCTATTCGCCTCCCACACGTAACTACAGCTTCGATGCCGATTTCGCGCTGCCGGGCGGACTCCCACCGGGAACCCCGCTGTTCCGCGACGTCGACACGCTCGGTTATCGTCAGTTGTTTGCCGCTCGCTCTTACTAAACTGTCCACACAACCAACAGAAAAAGCCCCGATCCTCGGATCGGGGCTTTCTCTTTGGGCTCAATAATGCCTATCGAATCTTACGTGCAGGCGCAGGCTCGGTTGTTTTGCGGCCGGTGTCTGCGGCTGGGGCGGCACCTACCACCAGGTCGCTGGACCAGCAATCGGCGAGAATCTTCCAGGTCCCGGTCGGCTGGCGCACCAGTACGACCAGGTACTTTCCGCGCTCCTCACGGCGTTTGCCCATCGCCACCGGCACCAGCATCTTGCAGCGACCCAAGTCGATCGCCACTTCGCCCATGACCTCGATGCGCAGGGACTCCATCTCCACATCGCCCAAGCCCGCTTCCAGCAGCGAAAACAGAAATTCCCGGATCGCAGGGAGACTGCGCACCGGGGGAAGGCTGGAGCGGATGACGGTAGCGTCGGAAGCATAGAGCTCGAGCAGGTCATCCAGATGCTTCGTGTTGCAGGCCTGCGCCCAATCTTGCACGACCTGCCGGGCGGCAATCTCGGCGCGTCCAGGAGGCGTGGTGCCTGACGCACCGGGGGCCTTACCGCGTGGCGCGGCCGCGATCGCATCCGCCGCTGAGCCACTGGTCACTCCCTGCGCGGGAACGATGTGATGGTAGTGATGGTGGTAGTGATGCTGCGGTCCGGCCGGCGTCTGACCTGTCGCCGCAGAATCTCCGTCGACTTTCGCGCGCCCACACCAGACGCAAAAACGCGCCCCCGGGGGCAGCGAGCCGCCGCATCCCGCACAGGCGTTTTCGGACGCAGAACCCGATCCAGGTACAGGATCGGACCCGGCTTGTTCTATCCCCTCGTCTGCGGTTCCCCCTCCCGACATCCGCTGAATCGCTTCCACCGCCGCAGCCACAGCCTCAGCGCTGGGCTTGGGCCAGCGGAAGTTGGAAGGAAGGCGTTGAAAGAAATCCTCCAGTTCGGGATTTTCCGGGGCGCTATCCGCAGAGCCGCCGGAGGGATCCGGCGACTTCGGCTTTTCAGGGTTCAAGGCCACCTCACCGCTGCCATTGTAGGAGAATCTGTCCACTATTGGATGTCGAATTGTACGCGGGCTTCAGAATCGGTGGGAACGCCATTGCATAAGGCAGGGCGATAGCGCCAGCGACGGACGGCGCGCAACACTACTTGGTCTTCACGCGGTCCCCCGCTGTCGAGGATGAAGGGGCTATGAACCCTTCCATCGGCGCCGACGATAAAGCTGACCCGGACACGATGGTCCTCCTGATCAGTTTGCAGCAACGGGTCGGGCGTCGCCAGCGCCTCTGGCGGGCGCACGTCTCCGCAGCGCGGAATAGCGAGGGGTTCAGAAACGGGAGTGAATTCGGAGATATGGGCCGGCACGCGGCGCAGATTCTGTTCTACGCGGGAGAGCTCCGCTCGGTGCCCCTGAACGCGCGCGGCATCTGGGGTCAAACTCCAGCCCAGCAAGGCGTTGCCCGAGCCCACAAGCAAGAGGCTCGACACCAATAATCCGCGGCTCATCGCGTTTCTCATGCGGCCAGTCAGAGAGAACGACGTCCCTGGCACCAAGGGCAATTGAGCTTCCAGCGACAACCCTCGTCTAAGTCGCTGATAACTATTCACTTATGCAGGGCGCTCTCAAGTCTGGGCAAAGCGATAGTGAAAGGTGTTGCAAATCATTCGCAGCGAAAGTCCGATCTTCGTTCGACGCGGTTGGTGACGTGACCAACATCGTGCTGTGAGCTACGTCACTGGGCGATGGAATCGGTTGGGCGGAAAATGAAGGTGAGCTACGGCGCGATCTGCCGAAAGCTCGAATTTGCCGGAGGATGCCATGTTCGAGCAAGAAATTGAGATGGAGAAAAAAGAATCATCCATCGTTCCGCTGTTGCTGATTGTGACGCTGATCGTTGCCGTTGTCGGCGTGGCACTGTACTTCGTTGCCGAGAGCAGAAAAGTCCTGACCACCGCGGAGGCGGCGCCGGTCATTCTGGCGAGCCTGGAAAACCAGGGTCAGGCGACGCTGCGCTTCCAGACTGGAACTCTGGCTGCGACCGACGGTCCGCGCGATCCACACTATCGATTGCTGGAGAAGGCTGGCTATCTCAAGATCGGCAAGGATGTGAAGTGGAAGACGCCGGTATCGCTGACCAGCCAGGGAGAAGCTTTTCTGTCGGATCTGGCGGGCGTGAAGAAGTCCCGCAACAAAGATGGGAACGACGTCTATGTCGTTCCCCTGGCGCAGCGCAAATTGCTGGAAATCGGCAAAATCACCATGCTGACTCCCTCCAAGGCCACCGTCGAGTACACATGGAAATGGGAAACCAACAAGGCCGGCGACCTGCTCGACGCAGCCGGGCCCGCGGTAAAGGCATTCAACGCGTGGGACCGTTCTTCCCTGATCGACAAGCACGGAGCGAACTTCTATCACGACGCACCGGCGAAGGTCGTGGTTGCTCTGGCAAAAAGCGATAAGGGCTGGACGATCGCGACCGAATAAGTCGGCGACCGCGCACGAGAGCGGAATAGCCCTGCGGCAGGCTGCCTGGGATGAGGCAGTCCGCCGCAGGGCTTTGTTATTGGGTTTTCACTGTAGCCCGTTTTGCGTGAACTTGTAGGCCGTGTTGGGAGCTGTCGCTCCGCTGAAATAGATACTGGAAGCCTGGGCCTGGTTGCTGTAGTTATCGACCACGATTCCCGTGGGACCGCCGGTGATGTTCGCCTTTGTCAGACTCCCGTTGGCGTTACGCGCCACCACACAGCCTGACGTTCCCGCCCCAGTACAGTCAGCCGTCAGCCCGAAGAAGAAGAAGTCGGTGCCGCCGGTGCCAACATTCGGATTGAAGAACTCGGTCCATCCGGTACAGCGCGCCGCCGTCGAGGTCAAAAGCTGCGCCGATGACACTGGCGTCGTGTTCATGGTAATCCCGGTGAAACCGAAGGCATACTGCCAGGGAGTGATGTCGGCGGCGCCGGTGCCGCACATGCGCGCCAGACCCGAAGCGGGATTGTTGAAGTAGTCGTTGCTGAAGGCCGGCTGGTACAGGCTGACCGCGGTGCCCGAGCGCGAAGCCTGCCCAATTCGTCCTTTGGCCATCTGCGTCATCGTGTTGGAATTGACTTGCACCAACACCCCTGACGTGCCGTCATTCGAGCTGACTACGAAGCTGGTAGCGTTGGTGACGTCGACGATGGCGGGAGCGAGAATGCCTGGGTTCGTGCCGCCACTGCGTCCCACGACAAGGGACTTCACGGCGCCGGTTGTGGCGTTGATGGAATAGAACGTTCCATTCTGGCTGCCAACCATCACCAGCCCTAACCGGTTGTCGAACACGGGCGCCGAGGCGCGGACATTGTTGCTGATCGTCACCGGCCAGGGCGCGCCCGCGAGGACCGGCGTTCCGTTAAAGACATTCAGGATTTTGTAAATCTTGCCGTCATCTGCGCCGACATATGCGGTATTGCTCTTGTAGTCAACCCAGGGCGAAGAGCGCGTGTCCAGCGCAGCGGCGAACGTGAGGCTCGTCATGCTGGCGGTGTTGCCCACTCCGGGAACTGCAGGACTGTTTGGCGCCGTGCCATTGCCCGCGCCGCTCTTCCAGGTCACAACATGGAAGATGGACATGTTGTTGCCGGCGATATTGCCACTCTCCACGAACGCGATTTTCTTGCCATCGAGCGACAGCACGGGTGAAGTGAGAAGTCTGCCGGCGGTGATCGTACTGATGTTGTACGCGAACATTACGGTTGGCGCCGCGCCGCAGATTCCCGCAGGACTACTGCCCGAGTAGAGGTTGTTGAAGGCGACCAGATTGGCCTGGGCCGCTTGCCCGACATGGTTCAGCCCGAAGACCACATAGTCATTGAGGCAATCCGGGGCCGCAGCCGGATCGAACGCGTACTTGGCAGGAAACATATTCGGCGCGATGCGGCCAAGGTTCAGCGACACGTTCCAATCGCGCTGCGGGCCCAGCGCTTCAGCAAACATTCCGGAGTCATTCTTCTCCGGCAGTTGTTGGCGGCTGCCCTGCCATCGCAGCCACGCCTGGTGGATCACCCGCGGTTCGTCATAGAGAATGCCGGGGTTTTTCATCAGGCCGTCGCGGCTGAACAGGATGTGGTGTTGGGTCCAATCTTGCGGAATTCCGATCCGCGTCGGGTTCGGGTTGTCTTGAGCCCTCGGGCTCGAAATCAACATGAATACACAGATGCAGACCACAAACACACCCACCGCATGCTTGCGCTTCACTGCGACCTCCAGTTGCGGGAAATTGCCGTTATTGTAGCCGCTTTCCTGGGGGTTGGGGTTAACTCATTTTAGGATGCCTCCCGCGAAGGATGTAGGTTCACAGCGGACGCCGGGGAACCCCGCATAACCACTCCGGAGTGTAGAAATTCAAGCTTCTCGAACAGGACGCAACTGCGCCGCAGCCATGGACTGGCCATTGAAACCGATCCGCCCAGGAGGACAACTTTGCCATTCCGCGCCGATGTGGAACAATGAGCAATCGGGGTGAACCGCTCCGCAGACCTGCATGACCGAATCAGCAAGCAGCCTCCAGATTGCTTTGATCTCTGCACTGGTACTCGGGCTGCATCATGGCTTCGACTACGACCATATCGCTGCCATCACCGACATCACCAGCGTGCAGACGAATCGCTGGCGCGGCATGCGCCTGGGTCTGCTCTACGCCCTCGGACATGCGGCCACCGTGGCTCTTTTGGGAAGCGCCGTCATTCTGTTTCAACTATCCCTTCCTCGCGGGATGGACCGTGTCGCGGAGCGATTGGTCGGTATTACCCTGTTACTTCTCGGGGTCTACGTCTTGGGGTCGCTATTTCGTGGAAACTCCGCGCCGCGCAGCCGTTTGCACATTGTCACCGACGCTCTGCGCTGGATACATTGGAAGATCAAAAGCTACGGTCATGATCATGAGATTCCCCGTCCGGCTGCGACCCAATGGAATTACTCGGCGAAATCCGTTCTGATGATTGGTGTGATTCACGGGTTGGGGGCTGAAACTCCGAGCCAACTGATGATCTTTCTGCTTGCAGCGAATCTCGGTGGGCTGGGCAAAGGTTTCCTCGGCCTGAGCATGTTCATCGCCGGCCTGCTGGTGATGAACACCGCCATGACAGCGTCGGCCGTGGGTCTCTTCGGGATCAGCTCGCGCATGCCGCGCTTTCAGTATGTGGTTACCGCACTCACAGCAATCTATAGCCTCGCGGTTGGAGCGTTCTTTCTATTCGGTTCGTCTGCTCTGCTGCCTCCGCTCGGATAGCCTCCCCGGTCTCCGTCCTGCGCGAGATTCTCCCCTGAATCGGTTGAGAAGCCCCTCCCGGCTTGACTATTGACTGGCATAAGTTCAGAGTTACCACTAGAATGCTTTCCGTAACTGAACCCGAGGGGGTCCAATAATGACAAATATAGCTAAGGCGCTAGCCCGGCTCCGCGAGGATCGCCGGGACGCGCAAAGACAGGCACAACAACTCACGGAGGCGATTTCCGTTCTGGAAAGGCTGACGCGAGGGAAGGGAACCGCTGGCGGGCCTGGACGCGCCAAGCGCGTACTTTCTCCGGCAGGACGCAGGAGAATTTCTCTTGCCCAAAAAGCCCGCTGGGCGAAACTCCGCCAGATGAAGAAGGCCGCTTAGCCCCAAGCGGGCCGCAGCCCATGCGATACTTCCCCTGGCACGGTTTGCTGCCCGCTTTGTCAGTAAAAAAGGTCCCCCTGAAGGGGACCATTTTTCTTGCCCGTTAGGTTCTCACGCTGAGCGGAAATAACTCGACATCCTACCCATGCCCGCCGCTTAACTCGCGGACGATGCTCCCGACAAAGGCCTTGGCGTCTCCAAAGAGCATGAGCGTGTTATCGAGGTAGTAGAGGGGATTGTCAATGCCGGCGAATCCGGGATTCATACTGCGCTTGATGACCATGACGGTGTGGGCTTTGTCGACGTCGAGAATCGGCATCCCATAGATGGGGCTGGTCGTATCCGACCGTGCCGCCGGATTGGTAACGTCATTGGCGCCGATTACGAGCGCAACATCTGTTGCGGGAAAGTCTCCGTTGATTTCGTCCATTTCGACCAGCCGGTCGTAAGGAATGTCGGCTTCCGCTAGCAGCACGTTCATGTGCCCCGGCATGCGGCCAGCCACGGGGTGAATGGCGAATCGTACGTCGACGCCGCGCTTGGTGAGACCGTCATACAGCTCTCGCACTTTGTGCTGCGCCTGGGCCACCGCCATCCCATAGCCCGGCACCACGATGACTTTGTTCGCAGCGGACAGAATCGCGGCCGCCTCTTCGGCAGTCGCGCTGCGAACCGCTCTTTCCTCCTGACCCGCGGCGGCCGAGGTCTGCACTTGCCCGAACGCGCCAAACAGGACGTTCGTGAACGAGCGGTTCATGGCCTTCGACATGATGATCGACAGAATCAGTCCGGACGACCCATCGAGCGCGCCCGCGATGATCAGCAGTTTGCTGTCGAGCACAAAACCCATGGCCGCGGCCGACAACCCGGCGTAGGCATTCAAGAGCGAGATCACCGTCGGCATATCCGCGCCGCCGATGGGGATGATCAGCAGGACGCCAAACGCCAGCGCGATCAGGATCATGAATGGGAACAGGTTCCGCGCCCCCGGATGCATGACGAGAAACACCGCGATGCCCAGGGCTACAGCCAGCAGCAGGAAGTTCACCAGGTTCTGGCCTTTGTAGGTCAGAGGCCGCTGCGGCAGGATTTCCTGCAGTTTGCCCGCAGCCATCAGGCTCCCCGTAAAGGTCAAGCCACCAAGGATCACTTCGATCGAGAGCACCGACATCATGAAGCGGGAGATGTCCGGGGTCCTCAGATAAAACTCCGCCGAACCGACCAGCGTGACGCAAAGCGCGCCGAAGGCGTGGCTGAGCGCGGTTCGCTGCGGAACGGCCGTCATCGCGACGCGTCCAAGTGGAATACCGATGATGGTGCCGAGGACCAGCGCGATCGCGATCAGGCGATAGTCAATAATTCCGTGGTGGAGCAGCGTCCCGCAGATAGCCAGCAGCATGCCAGCTTCGCCGGCCCAGATGCCGTGCCGTGCCGAGGTGGGCGAACTCATCCATTTCAGCGAGAGGATGAAGAGCACACTCGCGATCAGGTACAGGGCTTCGATAACAACCTGGTTTCCTGCGAATTCGGCGGTCATGGTTTGGGTGCGGGACGGCTGGATTTGAACATGCGCAGCATGCGGTCGGTAATCAGGAAGCCGCCGACGATGTTGCTGGTCGCCGCGATCACGGCGATGAATCCCAGGGCGGCGGAGAGTGAACTCTTATGCTCGCCTACCAGCACAATCGCGCCGACCACAGCGATCGCATCCAACGCGTTGGTCAGCGACATTAGCGGCGTGTGCAGCAGGGGCGAGACCCGCCGGATAACCTCAAATCCGATGAATCCCGCCAGTACAAATATGAACAGGGCATCGATCAGGTTCGAACTGCTGCTCATCTCTCCTCCGGTCGATCTTCCGGCTAACTCGCAGTTACCAGCGCCGGCAAAGCGAAAAACTCACGGACCCGCGGATGCACGATTTCCCCGCCGCGAGTCACCAGCGTCTCGCGCACGATTTCGTCCGCGAGGTTCAAATTCAGTTTTTGATCTTTGATCAGGTGAGTCAGGAACGCGGTGACGTTGCGCGCGTACATCTGGCTGGCGTGATATGGAACTCCCGAGGCAAGATTGATTGCCCCGATGATGGTCACGCCGTACTTGATCACCGTCTTGCCTCTCTCGGTCAGTTCGCAGTTGCCGCCGCGTTCGGCCGCCAGGTCGAGAATCACCGAACCCGGCGCCATGCCCTTCACCATGTCTTCCGTGACCAGCACCGGCGACTTCTTCCCCGGAATGACGGCGGCGGTGATCACGACGTCGCTCTCCTGCACGACCTTTCCCAGAAGCTCGCGCTGCCGGCGATAGAAATCTTCGTCCTGCGCGCGGGCATAACCGCGAGCATCCTGCGCGTCTTTCGCTTCGATCGGCAATTCCACGAAGCGTCCACCCAGGCTCTGCACCTGCTCCTTCGCCGCCGGACGCAGGTCATAGGCCGACGTCACCGCTCCCAGGCGCCGTGCAGTGGCGATGGCCTGCAGTCCGGCTACTCCAGCGCCGATGACGAACACGCGTGCGGGCGTGATCGTTCCCGCGGCCGTGGTCAGCATCGGAAAGATCCGCAGATGAGAGGTGGCAGCAACCAGCACAGCCTTGTATCCGCAGATTGTTCCCATGGAAGACAACGCATCCATGCTCTGCGCCCGCGTCGTGCGCGGCATAAGTTCCACGGAAAATGCCGTCACTCCCGCCTGCGCGATCTCCTGCACAACTTCCTTCTCGCCAAACGGACGCAGGAAGCCGACCAGGATCTGATCGCGGTGAAAGAGTGGTACGTCAGCCTTGCCGGTGACATCGTTCGATCCGTAGCACAGGATCTGCACGATGATGTCCGCTGCTGAAAACACCGCCGCCCGCTCCGCGACGACCTTGGCGCCTTTTTCGGCGTATTGCGCGTCGGGATAGCCGGCGTCGATTCCAGCTCCAGCCTGCACGTGAATTTCGAATCCGGCTTTGGTCAGCGTCGGGAGCACCGCTGGCACAATTGCCACACGCCGTTCTCCCGGATAACTTTCCTTCGGAACACCGATAATCAAGAGGCCCGCCTGTTCCGTGCTTTTGCGGAATGCTTCTGAGGAACTGTGGATTCTAGTTGAATGGACGGTCGTGCGTAAATGACTTTCGCACAGCAGAACGCCTCTCCCGATCGGCTTCCGTCCCTCTCACGGGAGAGTCAAGACGAGGCCATCGCCATCCAACTTCGCTGAAATATCCGCACAGTTGCGCACGATCCAGTCTGCGCCGGCAGTCTCGAGGCCCGATCGATCGGACGTGGTGGGAAAAGCGATCACTCGCGCACCGGCCGCCTTGCCCGCGCGGATTCCCGAGTGCGCGTCTTCCACCACCACACAGTCGGAGGCCGCGAAACCGAGCCGCTCTGCGCCTTTCCGATAGGGCTCAGGATTCGGTTTGCCATGGCGGATGTCGTTCGCGGTGATCAACCCGTCCAAAATCGGAATACCGGCTGCGCGCAGCCGAACCTCGGCCAGAGGACGCGTCGCTGAAGTGACGACCGTCCAGCGCTTCGGAGGCAGGCTCGTTACCAGTTCGACCGCGCCGGGCATCGCGACTACGCCATCCAGATCCTCGATTTCGCGGCGTTCGATTTCGTTGTTCTCGGCTTCAGCGTCTGCCTCGGGCAGGAGTTCACGAACCGTCATCAGGCTCGGACGCCCGTGTGCCGCGCGCACGGCTCGTTCCGGATCCAAGCCATGTTCGATCGCCCACTTGTGCCAAACCCGCGCCACCACGTGCGTGGAATCCACCAGCACGCCGTCCATGTCGAATAGCAGAGCACTGCATCGAATTGTTGCCATCCCTTCTAATCTACAGGGTCTGGCAGTCGCTTACTTGAGCTCCTCGTTAATGACCTTCGCCAGCCGCGCTCCGGCCAGGGCAACGCGCTGATTGGCCAGCTTTTTAGCAGCGGTCTTATATGCGGCAGTCAGCGTAAAGGGGCCGTCATCCGCGCCGATCGGCGGGTTGACGTAGACGGCTTTCTGGGTGGCGTCGAAGCTTTCCGCGATCCAGTGATCGGTATCCGTATCGGCGGCGAGAGTCGCGCCCGGCTTGGGCAGAGTCTTTCCCAAAGTCACGGCAGAGTTCGGATCCTTGCTGGTTCCCGGGAGATCGTCCCAAAAAGCATGCAACTTGGTTTTTGACTTGCATGGCGTGCCACAGGTCAACACGTTGTTCCCGCCGTTGTCGCCTTCATTCTCGGCGGCGGTGACTCGCGTCGACGCGTGCAGGGGCTGATGCACGTCGCCGATCAGGTGCAGGAGCCAGACCAGGTCATAGGACTTGAGATCGTCGGAATCGGTTGAAGCAATCACCGCGCGAAAATCCTTGATCCGGGTCTGCGCGTTCGGGGTGGGAATCGTGAAGCTTGTGATGGAGGTCCCATCCTGCGAAAACGGCGTGTCCACGAAATGCCAGTACTTGTGGTGAAGGTGGTCGGTGTAGCCGATGTTCTGTGACGAGGTGGCGCCATCGGGACGATTTCCGTTGGGGTCCGGGCCGTCATCCGTATACCCCTTCTCACTCTTGATCTGGTCGGGCCAGGTGGCTGCAATCATGAACAACATCATCGGACGGAACTTCGCCGCCGTGCCCGCAGGAATCATCTTCGTCCACTTCCCGTTCTTGTAGTCGGGGTTGAGCTTGATCAGGACTGCCACGCGTTTCTTCGCCGCCGGAGTCAGCTTCTGATAGGCCACATAGGCGACCGTCATATGGCCTTCGTTACCCCAGCCGAAGCCGGGCATGTTCAACGCGAACACAGATGCTAGAACCCACACAAAGACGCGGTAGGTCTTCATATCCAACCCTCCAGTGAAGCATGCGTGAGCGGCTCCGCAGAGCGCGCCGTGAATTTTCGAATGACCAGGATCGTTACGGGGAAGAGGGCACAATCGTGGCACACATCCCCTGGCGACGCAAGCGGAATCCTGTGCGTGTTTGTTCTTCGCTCACTCCGTTACGCCTAATGCCGCTCGTGGAGTTCATCCAGGGAGAGACGCGGGGATCGGGAGGCCTGCAGACCAACTCGGAGGCGAAGGTTTTCGTAGGGAAATCCTCAGCGCCCAGACGCGGACATAGAACTCAGTTGCTCTTGACTCCAGCCCCAATCATTGCCAGCCCGTGGGGATCGTCCTGAATGAAGTGTCCGGAAGTGTACATGTCGGAGCCGCGGGGAGCTATGACCTGGTTCTTGACTGCATCTTCCACCAGCACCAACCCGTCCGGAGTGGACACAACGCAACCCCCTCCCGCGGTGGCCATGTTGACCTCGACATCAGGTTTGCCCGAATCCCAGCGCCAGATTTCTTTTCCGTCGCGCACATTGAACGCGATCAGCATGCCGCCGCGGGTGGCAAAACCAAGTTCTTGCTCTCCCAAAACCATTTCATCGTGCAGGGCGCCGGTGTAGCGCGGCAGGAGAAACTTGAACGCCAGTTCTCCGTCCTCGTTAACCCGATAGACGAACTCGTCAGACGGACCGCCTGTGGTCCCCTGTGCCGACGAGGGTGACGAGCGCATGGAGAAGAGAACGCCGTCGAAGCCGTCGGGAATGATACTTCCTGTCGGCGACAGAACATTGAAACGATCCGAGAGTGACAACCTGTGTCCCCTGCTGGTTTCAACGACGCTGGCGCGGAGCGAGCCGTCCGGGTGAATCTGCCAGAGCACGAGTTGGTCATTGCGGGAGAAGTGAGCTGCATCGGGGGTCACCGCAGCGCCCGCCTCACATTTCTGAGCTCCAACTCGCCAATGCCTTTGGACGAAAGAGGCATAAGCATTTCCGTCCGTGCTGACGAAGAGGCCGCTGGTAGCGGTACGCAGAGGATGCGAGAAATTGCCGCCCGGAGCACAGCGTAGGCGGTTGCCCGATCTGCGAACATTGACTTCCTGTTCACTGGACTTGGGGATCTGAAGAGTGAATTTCTCGACTCCAGTCGATCCATCCCATGCGCTCAGCGTAGTGGATGTCCCGTCAACCGACTCATTGATCAGGTGCAGCAAGTTAGCGCCGTTGAGGGCGTAGCCTTTGCGGACACCCTCGAACTTGCGGTGCCAGCTCACCTTCCCCGCCTTATTGACTACGTACAGCGTGTAGGATTCCGGGCGAGTGACGGTTATGATTGCGCCGCCAATGCCGTCGCCGCAGAGAAGCTTTGCCTCGCCTGCCGTTTCTGGCAGCTTCGCCATCCACATCTGCACCCCGTAATTGGTCAGTCCGCGAAGATAGAGACCCTTCTCATTTTTATCGAGGGTGAAGAAGTCAGGACCATCAGTTGTGGGCACAGCCTGCAATGCCCCCAATTGAGTCCCGGTGGATGGGACCGCCCAAAGCGGGCCCACGATCTGCATTCCCGCCTCGACCGACAAGATCTTGATCTCCCTGCTGAGCGTCAATCCCTCCAGCAACGCGGTAACGTGGATGACTCCAGCCGCTTTGGTGTGGAGAGCGGGATGTCCCTCTTCTTGGTTGATTTCGGCCAGTTGCGAATTGTCGACCGACCAACTGCTGGCCTTGATCTCTTTGCCCTGGGCATCGAGCACTTGCAGGGGTTGCATCTCCCCAACCTCAAGGGCAAACAAGATTGGAGAAATGTGCCAGCCCGGATCCTCCTGCGCCGTGGCCGGAGGGGCTGCCAATGTTAGAACCAGGACAGAAAAGACGGGAAGATGGCGTTGAAAGTACCGTTGGAGATTCACTCTCCACAGTAGGAGGCTGCAGGACTTGCAACAAGTTACGGAAGTGAAGGATTTCTTCGCCGTTGCCTGTAAAGGATCGTGCCGGGGTCGGCGCCCACGACTCTGTTGGTCAAGTTTCGTCCCGCGTTCCCCTATTTGCCCTCCTCCGTTCCGCGCAGGTACACTCTTAACTTCGGAGTAACCCATGCTCATCGTCATGCGCGCGCAGGCCACCGAAGACGACATCCGCGCTGTCTGCCGCAAGGTCGAGGCTCTCGGATACCGCGCGCACGCCATGCCCGGCGCGCAGCGCACCGCCATCGGCATTACCGGCAATCAGGGCGAAGTCGAAGCCGGTACGTTCGACGATATGGCTGGCGTCCAGGAGGTCATCCGCGTGTCCAAGCCCTACAAACTGGTGAGCCGCGACGTGAAGCCCGACAACACGGTCATCACCTTCCACGGATCCCCCGCCACCATCGGCGGCCAAAATCTGGCCATCATTGCCGGGCCCTGCGCCATCGAGAGCCGCGAACAGGTCTTCGCCATCGCCGAACGAGTCGCCCGCGCCGGCGCCCAGTTCTTTCGCGGCGGCGCCTACAAGCCGCGCACGTCTCCTTACACTTTCCAGGGCCTCGGCGAAGAAGGCCTGCGGATTCTAGCCGAAGTCCGCGACCGCTTTGGCCTGCTGATCGTCACCGAGGCAGTCGACTACGAGTCGCTGGAACTGGTCGAGCGCTATGCCGACGTGATCCAAATCGGCGCCCGCAACATGCAGAATTTCTCTCTGCTTAAGCGTGCCGGACGCGCCCGCAAGCCCGTCCTGCTGAAGCGCGGCATCTCCGCCACGCTCGAAGAATTCCTCATGGCCGCCGAATACGTCATGAGCGAAGGGAACTACAACGTGATTCTCTGCGAGCGCGGCGTGCGCACATTCGTCGATCACACCCGCAATACGCTCGACCTGAGCGTGATCCCCGCCGTGCAGCGAGTCAGCCACCTGCCGATCATCGCCGATCCCAGCCACGGCACCGGCAAGCGCGAGAAAGTCACCCCCCTGGCGCGAGCTTGCGTTGCCGCCGGAGCCGACGGCCTCATCATCGAAGTCCACAACGACCCCGACCGCGCTCTTTCTGACGGCATGCAGTCCCTTTTCCCCGACCAGTTCGACGCGCTCATGGTGCAAGTGAAGCAGATCGCCGCCGTGCTGGAGCGCGAAGTCCTGCCGATCAAGCCCGAGTTGTCGCCGGCTTCAACAAATGTCCCCGAACCTGCACGGGCAAGGTAGGTTTCTTATGTCGCGTGGTCTTGTGATCGCTTTCAGCCTGTTCCTCGCATCCACATCCCTGTTCGGCCAGAACTCGTCGTCGGAAGCGTCCTCCTCGGCGCCAGAAAACGCCTCAGCGACCCAGCCTCCGGACGAGCCCGCCATCTACGTGAGTGGTTTTGAAGTCCTCGACGCAGGGAGAAATGGCAAGGACCTCCGAATTTACCCAGACCGAATCCTCTTCAGCGTGCGACGCAACTGGTATCCGCAGATACCCGATCTGCAGAAGTCGACAGGCCGCAAACAGGGCATGACCGTAATCGAGTTCGAGATAGCGGAGGATGGTTCGATGGGGAAGGTGAAAATTGTCGAGTCCGCTGGCGATGCCTCCCTGGATGCCGCTGCCTCGCAAGCAATTCTTTCCTCGGCTCCCTTTCCCCATCTGCCTGACGCGTATCGCCAGAAATCTCTGAAGCTAAGAATGCACTTTGGTTACGACCAACCCTCGATCGCAGCAGCGCCCTTCTGCGATGGTCCAAATTGGGGCGCTCATACCGCTCCTTACGTCGTGCATCGCCTCAAGGAAGGCATCACGCCGCCGAAGCAGACATACTCTCCCGACCCCGAATATTCCGAACCAGCACGCAAAGCGAAATATATGAGCGTGGTTCAGATTGCGGGAACTGTCGATCCGCAGGGAGCTTTCACGGATTTGTGTGTGACCCAGGCCGCCGGAATGGGCTTGGACGAAAAGGCGATGGATGCTGTAGCTAAGTGGAAGTTCGAACCCGCCACATTGCAGGGAGAGCCGGCTGCCATCCGCATCCAGGTGGAAGTCAGCTTCCGCCTTTATTGATCGCCAATCCACCCATAGCGTAAGCTTTCCACTCCGGGACAATTCGTTCGTTGAGAAAACTCCTCCTCATCGCCTTCCTGGTACCCCTGGCTCTCGCCGGCGGCTGGTGGTACTACCATCTGCGCACCCTCACCCCCTACGGTCCGCTTTACCGCGAATACGCCTACATCACCAATGGCAAGAGCAACACCGTCACTGTCATTGATATGCGTTACCTGCACCCGGTGCGGACTCTCCCAGTCGGCGCCGAGCCCACCGGTGTCGCTGCCAATCCGAAGAAGAATGAGATTTATGTAGTGAACACGGCCTCCAACAACGTCACCTTCATCGACGCCGAGCAGAACAAGGTCGTGGCGACCGTCGGAGTCCACGGCCGTCCTTACTTCATCGACGTCGCCCCCGACGGCCACCGCGCCTACGTCGCAAACTCCGGCTCCGCCAACGTGTCGGTCCTCGATCTCGACCAGCGCAAAGTCGTGGCCGCCATCCGCGTCGGTGGAAACCCTGGCTTGGCGCGCGTTTCGCCCGACGGCGCAACCCTGGTCGTCAGCAATCGCGCCGACAATACCGTTTCCCTCATTGACGCGGCGCGTCTCACCGTTCGCGCGGCGATCACCGTCTGCCTGAATCCCGAAGACATCACCATCCTGCCCGATTCGTCGAAGGCCTTCGTCTCCTGCTCCACCTCCGGCCAGGTCGCCGCCGTCGACATCAAGCACGACAAGCTCCTGACCCTGCTCGACGTTGGCAAGTCCCCAGTGAGTCTCGCGCTCAAGCCCGACGGCGGCGAACTCATCACTTGCAACTTCGGCGCCGACAGCATCTCCATCGTGGAAACCACTCCCAACGAAGTGCTGAGCAGCGCCCTGATCGGCAGCCAGCCCAGTCACGCCATCGTCTCCCTTGATAACTCGCGCCTCTACGTCTCAAATTTCGGCGCGAACAACGTTGCTGTCTATGACATCGACCTCGGCAAGGTCATCGCCGTCATCCAGACGGGCACTCATCCCGACGCTCTCGCGCTCTCGCAGAATCAGAACTACCTGCTCGTCCTTAACTCCGGCTCCGGAGACGTGGCCGTCATCCAGAAGCGCAAGCCGAAAAAATTCGAACCTTCCGAATATTCTTTGCTCAACATGATTCCCGTCGGCAGTCAGCCCAACCAGATCGTAGTGAAATCGTTCCTGCTGACGAAGCCGAGCACAGAGAAGTAGAGACGCGGCCTGCCGCGTCTCTTCAACTCACGACGCTCTTTGCGGTCACTCCACCGCTACCCGCTCCGCCACCACGTTGCCGGGGACCTCGCCCTGGAAATTACCATCAGGATCATAGAAATCCAGCGCAAAGGTGCCGCTGTGCGTAGTGCCGTGGTTGCCCAGAGTGAGGGTTTCACTCAGGTGGATCGTTCCGCCGAAGTTTCCGTTGGCGTCATACATCCAAACGCGGTGCGTGAGTTTGTAAGTCACGCGATCCGCCTGGCGCTTCCACACTCCGAGGCAGACGTTGCCTGTTCGAGGATCCACCTTCGGGTTGTGAACTTCTGTCCCCCCGGCATTCCACAGTTGGTATGCTTCCTGGATGGTTGTGTCGCCCACTACGAACCGGATGTGCCAGAGCCCAACGATGGATGAGTAGGAAACTTGGTTTGCAGCCGATGGAGCGCCCGGTTGCGCCGGACGGGGTCCATTCTGAAGCGAAGCGGCCGCTGCCGCCATCGCCGATAACGTATCTCCGCACGATGCAAACGCGCCGGCACTGAGTCCGGCCACTATGAACATGTACGCAGCAAGCTTGACGATTTTCAGATTCATGACTCGCATGGAGCCTCCTTGGTGGCGGGCATCCTGCGGCATGAAGCCGGAAAGCGGCAAGGGAGCCCGGGTAAATTCAAGATGAAGATTTGGTGAAGGAGGTAAGCTGCTGAAAACATGATATCTAGCACTCTGAGGCGGGAATGATGGTATAGTTTCCCACCCCCACCTGGAGCCTTGGGCATGCCCGCTGGGATCGTGAAATTTGAAGAGTTTGAGCTGGACGGTCGCCGTTATGAGCTGCGACGGGGTGAAAGTGTCCTCCGACTCGAGAAGATCCCGATGGATCTCCTTATTCTCCTGGCCGAGCGCAACGGGGAACTCGTCACTCGCGACGAGATAGTCGAGAGGATCTGGGGCAAGGACGTTTTCCTCGACACCGAACACGGCATCAACACCGCCATCCGCAAAATTCGCCAAACCCTCGGCGACGATCCAGACAAACCGCGCTTCGTTCAGACCGTGACCGGGAAAGGGTACCGGTTCATTGCCGTAACCGCGATCTCCGGCAATGGCGTACTCGTCGCGCCGCCGCGGGCGGATCCGGCGCTGGGGGCTGCAGGACCGAACAAAGAAAGCGCGGCCACTTCCATCTCAGACCCTCCCGCTGCCGCCAAGCCTGAATCCGCCCCGGCCGCCGGGAACCGCACAGCCTTGCGCCTTGCGGGCTTGGGATCGGTCGCCGCGATTGGAGTTCTCGCCCTTCTCCTCGGATCGAATGTCTGGGGCATGCGCGACCGTCTCTTTTCCCGTGGCGTCAAGCCGCAGATTCATTCCCTTGCTGTCCTGCCGTTGGAGAATCTGTCCGCTGACCCATCGCAGGAATATTTCGTCGACGGCATGACCGACGAACTGATCACGATGCTGGCGAAGCATTCCGACCTGCGAGTAGTCTCCCGCACCTCGGTGATGCAGTACAAGAAAGTGCACCGTCCACTTGCCGAAGTGGCCCGCGAACTAGGCGTTGACGGAATCCTCGAGGGCTCGGTGGAACGCTCAGGCAACCGCGTGCATATCAACACCCAGCTCATTTATGCACCGCAGGACCGGCATCTCTGGGCCGAAAGCTACGACCGGGACTTGAACGACTTGGCGTCGTTGCAGACGGAGCTTGCCCAAACCGTTGCCCGTCAGGTGGGCTTCTCGACAACCGCGGCCGCCACCACCGGCCGGCATGTCAGCCCCGAGGCTCACGATGCCTACCTGCTCGGCCGCTATTACTTTATCGGCGGCCAGACTGAGAAGGCCCGCGAGTCTTTCCAGAAGGCCATCCGGCTTCAACCGGATTACGCCGCCGCTCATGCCTCTCTGGCCGACTCCTACTTTGCCGAGCTGGTGTTTGGGGCGCCTAAGGAGGAGTTTCAGGAGTCGGTGAAAAAAGGAGAGCAGTCCGCCCGGCAAGCGCTTGCTTTGGACGATTCGGATGCTCAGGCCCACCTCACGATGGCGGCATTTGACTTACTTTTTGCCTGGGACTTCAAGGCAGCCGAGAAAGAGGCGGAGCGATCCATCGAACTCAACCCAGGAGACTCAGAAGCCCGTTACATGCACTACAACGTCCTCTTGGTGCAGCAACGAATGAGCGAAGCGGTTGACGAAGCCCGGAAGTCCATGGAACTCGACCCGCGCAGCCGCCCGTTCTTACTGGGGGACGCCTTGCTCCGCGATCAGCAGTACGATGCTGCCATTTCTGAACTGCGGGCGCGCGCCGAGGTGCTGCCAGATTGGATCCACGATGTCCTGGCAACCGCATATTGGCAAAAAGGCTTGCTAGCCGAGTCCATTCAGGAAGAGGCCCTCCAGTATGTTCCCGAAAGCCGTGCAGCAATGGAAGGCGCGTTCCGCCAAGGTGGAGTCCACGGTGCCCTGGAGTGGGAAGTCGCTCATTGGAAGAAAGTTCAAGGCAAGAAATACAGGTTCCCGATGCGGTTTGCGCAGATGAGTGCGCGCCTTGGTGACCGGCAGGAAGCCCTGCACTATTTGGAGCAGGCCTATGCAGAGCATGTCCCCACGCTGGTTTTCCTCCAGAGCGAACATGACTTCGACTTCGCGCATTCCAACCCACGCTATCAGGCCATCGTGAAGAAGATGGGCCTGCCTCCGGCCCCTTGAAGCATGGAATGGGGTACACCGATTTGATCGGAAGTGAATGACGAGGACGGGCCCATGCCGAACGGCGTAATCAAATTCGCGGATTTCGAACTCGACAACGCTCGCTTCGAGCTGCGCCGCGGCGACCGTGTCCTGAAGCTCGAAAAAATTCCCATGGAGCTCCTCACGCTCCTGGTCGAAAGCAACGGCCAGCTCGTCTCCCGCGACGAGATCGTCGGAAAGATCTGGGGCAAGGACGTCTTTGTCGACACTGAACACGGCATCAATACCGCCATCCGCAAAATCCGGCAGACCCTCGGCGACGACCCTGAGAACCCCCGCTTCGTCCAGACAGTCACAGGGAAGGGCTACCGCTTTATCGCCCCCGCGACCACGATTCCGGCGACAGGAAATGGCAACGCTGTTGCAGCACTCTCGGCTCCCGCCGACGCGCCTCAACCTTCATTAGGAACCAGCATCGCTGCAACGTCAGGCGTTGTCCCGGTAACCAGGCCCAGGCCCGGCGTGCGCCGCGGGTTCCAACTCGCTGGTCTCGCATTGCTTGCCGGCGCTGGGATCGTCGCCCTGTTGGTCGGGATGAATATCCGTGGCGTTCGTGACCGCTTTTTCTCCGGTGCTGCCAGGCCACAGATCCATGCCCTCGCCGTCCTTCCTCTGGAAAACCTTTCTGCCGATCCCAACCAGGAATACTTCGCCGACGGCATGACCGACGAACTCATCACCATGCTGGCCAAGAATCCCGGCCTGCGCGTCATTTCCCGCACGTCGGTCATGCAGTACAAGAAGGTCCACCGCCCGCTGGCCGACGTCGCGCGCGAGCTTGGAGTCGACGGCATCCTGGAGGGTTCCGTCGAACGCTCCGGCAACCGCGTCCATATGAACGCGCAGCTCATCTACGCGCCTCAGGACCGCCATCTCTGGGCCGAGAGCTACGATCGCGATCTCAACGACTTGGCCTCGCTGCAAAGCGAACTCGCCCGCACCATCGCCCGCGAGGTAGGTTCGGCGACCACGTCTTCGGCTCAGCCCCAGCGCCCTATCAATCCTGACGCGCACGACGCCTACCTGCTCGGTCGCTACTACTGGTTTGCCCAGCAGTACGACAAGAGCCGTGAGCAGTTCCTCAAAGCGATCCAACTCCAGCCCGACTATGCCGCTGCTCATGCTGCTTTGGCCGACTCCTATATCGCCCCGGTCGTGTTGGGCGCTCCAAAGGCAGAGTTGCAGGAAGCAATGACTCAAAGCGAACGTGCGGCGAGTGAGGCCCTCGCTCTCGACGAGTCTTCTTCGGAAGCACACCATGCGATGGCGGCATTCCAGTTTTTCTTCGCCTGGAATCTAGAGGCCGCCGAACGAGAATCGGCCCTGGAAGTCGCTCTCAATCCTCGCGATGCGGAAGCTCATCATCTCCGCTCTTACGTCCTGTTAGCCCTTCAGCGTAATGACGAAGCCATGCAGGAAGAACGACTGGCGATGGAGATCGATCCCCGCATCCATCCATGGGCACTGGGATATGCACTGTTTCGCACCCGCCAGTTCGATGCTGCGATTGCTGAACTGCGCATGCGCGCCGAGGCGCAGCCCGACGAGTCTACTGTCCACGACATCCTCTCCGATGTCTACTGGCACAAAGGCATGATCGACGAGTCCGTTCGCGAGCTAGCGCCCTTGTTCGGTCCAAAAGGCGCAAACGAGGTACGAGCCGCCTTTCGCAAGGGAGGTGCCCAGGCCGTGGTGCAGTGGCGACTGAAGCGCTTGAAGAGACTGCAATCTGAGGGATACCTCCCCACGTTCTACTACGCGGAGCGGTACGCTCACTTGCGTCGAGCCGATGAAACGCTACACTACCTCGAACAAGCCTTCGTGGAACACGTCCCTTGGGTGATCTTCATTCAGAATCACCCCGATTTTGACTTCGTCCATTCCTACCCTCGCTACCAGGCCATCGTGAAGGCCATGAAACTGCCTCCTGCCTGAGCATTCAGCCGTCGCATGGATTCATGACACTAGGTGGCATATATGGCGCTGCACTCTCTTCCAAGCTCGAAAAACGAATTGCGACCCGGTTCGATCTCGCGAATCAGAAAGAACGAACACAACGCCTTGGAGTGACACGCTGTGAAGCTTAATCATTTGAATCTGACCGTCTCCAATGTTCCCGAAACCCATCGTTTTCTCGAAAAACATTTTGGCCTGAAGGGCTATTCCGGGACCGAGCCAAAAGAAGCCATGAGCTTCCTGTCCGACGATAGCGGCATGGTGCTTGCGCTCTTTCGCGGAAACGATGTGAAGTATCCACCCGGCTTTCATGTCGGCTTCATTCAGGAAAGCCCTGAAAGGGTTAACGAGATCAACCGGCGTCTGCGGGAGGATGGATATGAAGTTCCTCGACCTGCTCGCCGGCACGGTTCGTGGACTTTCTATTTCCAATCCCCGGGAGGATTTACGGTCGAGGTTCTGGCGTAGGAACCATCTACGGATTCCCGGCCTTCCACCGTTGGCGGATATCTGTAATGAACTTTTCTTTGTCTTTCAGAATGACTCGTATGAGCTGTTGATTTCCCGTATCCTCATGACGCGCCGCCCACAACACCATCTCCGTGAGTACCGGCGCGAGGTCAATGCCCTTCGGAGTCAACAGATAAATCAGTTTTCGCCCATCTTTGGGGTCACGTTCTCCCCGGATGATTCCATACCCTTCCAGTCTCTGCAATCGGTCGGCCAGTATATTCGTCGCAATCCCTTCATACGATCCGAGAAACTCCTTGAACGTCCGCGATCCCCGCAACATCATGTCGCGAATAATCAGCAGCGACCAGCGGTCTCCCAGCATCTCAACCGATGCATTCAGGGGACAGCCCGAACGCCGTTTGGGCTTGCTGCTCGCCGGTGCGTTTTTCACAGGTTGATCACTTGCATTTTGCAAGTGACTATTATAATCTCCCTTTCCGTGGGGTTCAAGCGTTGATTCACATTCGGGAGTTGTTCTGTGCAACTGGGTCCTCATCTCCACTTCGACGGGCAATGTGAGCGGGCTTTCCGCCTCTACGAACAGGTCCTGGGAGGCAAGATCATCACTATGCTTACCCACGAGGCCTCGCCGATTGCAGGCCAGGTGCCGCCAGAATGGCGTGGCAAGATACTCCACGCCACTCTGAAAGTGGGCGGCCAGACTCTGATGGGAGCGGATGCGCCGCCCGATCGCTATCAGCGGCCGCAAGGCTTTGCGGTAACCATCGGGATCGAAAATCCCGCCGAGGCGGAGCGGATCTTTCGCGCCTTGTCGGAGAACGGCACGATACAGATGCCGCTCCAGGAGACGTTCTGGGCCACGCGCTTCGGTATGCTCGTGGATCGGTACGGCATCCCGTGGATGATCAACTGCGGCAAGCCGGCCTGACCGTCGGCTGCCCAACTGAAAAGAGTGCTGGGGCGGTGTCGATTTCTTGATTCGTCACTCGACGTACAGGCAGAGACCGGTAGGTAGGAGAAATCATGCAGCCCAAGACCCCAAGGGACGCAGCCGCAAACAGACCGCTTGATGCTTGCGCGAAGAACTCGACTCCGCGACCTGATTTTGTTGTGCAGTCAGTAAACAGCCAGTTGCCCCAGGATCCGACTTCGAATTACTCGATTCCAAATGATGGAGGCACCATGAAAAGAGTCCCATTGCTGTTATACGCGCTCGTGTTCCTTGCCATTGCCGCGTCCGCCCAGAACCTGTCGCAGGCGGATCGCGAAAAAGCCGAGAAGTATCTCGCTCAAACCCGAGACGGCGTCGTGGCCGCTACCAAAGGCTTATCCGACGCGCAACTGAAGTTCAAGGCCGCACCGGACCGCTGGTCCATTGCCGAAGTGCTCGAGCACATCGCATTGGGCGAGGATTTCATTTTTCAAAACATCACTGCCAACATCATGAAAGCGCCTGCCGGACCGGCCGACCGCGACACCGCGAAAATCGACGCCATGATCCTGGCCGTGCTTCCTGACCGCACCCAGAAAAGGCAGGCGCCGGGACCGCTGGTGCCGACTGGTCGCTGGACTGCGGGCGAATCTCTCGATCATTTCTTGAAGAGCCGCGCACACACGATCGAGTTTCTCCAATCCACTCCGGACCTGCGCGCGCATGTGTCCGCTGACAACCCGTTCCAGCAACCGCTCGACGCCTACGACTGGATTCTGTTCATCGCCGGTCACAGCGACCGCCACACCAAACAGATTCTCGAAGTCAAGGCGGACCCAAACTTCCCCAAGAACTAGAAAGGAGACAATCCGATGGAATCGAAACCTACACACGAACAGGCACAACTTCAGCTGCAGCTTTACGACCTTCGCCGCGAGGCTCGCTTGCGCCAGGCGCGCGACTGGTTCAACAAAAACTTCTTCGTCGACAAACCGGAAGACTTCATGAAGGTCGCCGGTCCCGGAACCGAAGGCGGTACGTTTGCCGGAATGGTGTTCGGCTACTGGGAACAGGCCTGCGCTTTCCTGAACTACGGTCTGCTCCATGAGGACCTTTTCTTCGAGACTAGCGGCGAGTTCTATGCTGTCTGGGAACGCCTGCGCGGAATTACTCCGGCGTTGCGGGAACAGTGGGTGTACAAGCAGCTATTCATCAACCTCGAGCAGGCGTCGCAGCGCTATGAAAAGTGGGTGGAGAACCGCTCTCCCGGGCACATCGCAGCCATGCGCGAGTTCATGAAGCAGATGCGTAGCCAGCTTACGAAAGCAGCGTAGGCTTGCTGGATTGTGCGAGTGAGCCTGCAAATGCGGGCTCACTCGCCACGATTGTTTTCACAAGGAGATCGATGCATGAGTAAAGTCCGCGTTCTCGTAGGCACGCGCAAAGGCGCATTCATTCTGACCTCAGACGGCAAGCGCGACAACTGGCAGGTCGACGGTCCCCATTTCTCCGGATGGGAGATGTATCATCTCAAAGCTTCGCCCGCTGATCCCAATCGAATCTACGCGTCGCAGACCAGCGGTTGGTTCGGCCAGATCATCCAACGCTCCGACGACGGCGGCAAAACCTGGCATCAGCCCGGAACGCCGCCTGGCGCGCCACCTGAACCCGGTCCTCCCAAGGCTGCCAGCAACAAATTCGTCTACGACACATCGGCAGAAACCGGAAAGCCACTTACCACGCATCAGTTCTACGACGGGACGCAGCATCCCTGGGAGTTCAAGCGCGTGTGGCATCTGGAGCCGTCGCTCACCGATCCCAATAGTGTGTACGCGGGCGTGGAAGACGCAGCCATCTTCCGCTCCACCGATGGCGGCGAGAACTGGCACGAACTTCCCGGACTGCGCGGACACGGCACTGGTCCCAAGTGGCAACCCGGCGCGGGCGGCATGTGTCTGCACACGGTCATCATCGATCCCGCCAATCCCCAACGCATCTGGATCGCAATCTCCGCAGCGGGCGCCTTCCGCACCGACGACGGCGGAAAGAGCTGGAAGCCGATCAACCGCGGATTGAGATCCCAATACATTCCCGACCCCAATGCCGAGGTCGGACACTGCGTGCACCACATTGCCATGAACCCGAAGCGTCCGGGCGTGCTCTTCATGCAGAAGCACTGGGACGTCATGCGTTCTGACGATGCCGGCGACAACTGGAAAGAAGTCAGCGGCAATCTGCCGACCGACTTTGGATTCGTGATCGACGTGCACGCGCACGAACCGGAAACGATTTATGTAGTCCCGATCAAGAGCGACGGCGAGCACTTTGTCCACGAAGGCAAACTGCGCGTCTACCGCAGCAAGTCTGGAGGCAACGAGTGGGAAGCGCTGACCAAAGGCCTCCCTCAAAAAGACTGCTACGTGAATGTGCTGCGCGATGCGATGGCGGTCGATTCGCTCGACACGTGCGGCGTCTACTTCGGGACAACTGGCGGACAAGTCTACTGCTCAGCCGATGCGGGCGACAGCTGGAACCCGATCGTGCGCGATCTTCCGGCGGTGCTGAGTGTGGAGGTGCAGACGCTGGCATGATCCGCGTTGTTTTGCCACACCATTTGCGAACGCTGGCGCACGTCGGCGGAGAAGTGGAACTCGACATCGTGGGTCCGATTACGCAGCGCTCGGTGCTCGACGCTCTGGAAGCGCGCTATCCGATGCTCCGTGGCGCGATTCGCGATCACAGTACGCTGCAGCGGCGCGCGTTCCTGCGTTTCTTTGCCTGTCAGGAAGATCTCTCGCACGAATCGCCCGATGCGCCTCTGCCTGAAGAAGTCGCGTCGGGCAAAGAGCCGTTCATCGTGATTGGTGCGATTGCTGGCGGATAGCCGGCGACAAGTTGTTCGAATTGAGAGGAGAGTTGCCATGAAATCTTCCAGGATGAGCGCTCCGGCGAAGGATATCGACGCCTACCTCGCCACCGTGCCTGCCGACGCGCGCGCTGCGCTCGAGAGACTCCGCCAGGCGATCCGGGCGGCGGCACCCAAGGCCACGGAGTGCATCAGCTACGGCATGCCCGCCTACAAGCACCACGGCGCGCTCGTCTATTTCGCGGCGTTCAAGAGCCATTGCAGCTTTTTCCCCGGCGCGGCCATCCTGAAGAACTATCAGGACCAACTGAAGGGCTACGGAACGTCCAAGGGGACGATCCGTTTTCCTGTTGATAAACCGCTGCCTGTCGCGCTGGTGAAAAAAATGGTCAAGGATCGCGTGCGCGAAAACGAAGCTCGCATGCGGGCGAAGGCTGCCAGCCAGTAGCTTCGGCTCACCGGTTGGTGGATTCGGATCGGAATTTGCGGGCCGCCGAGCGGCGCTCTTCCGGCGTGTAGCGCCGGATGATTTTGTCGCCCGCATCCACTTGCACGACCTCGCCGCCTTCCGCCGCTCTCTCCAGCGCCGCGGCCGCTTCTTCGAGCGTCGAATAGCTGCTGCCATCGACAGCCATGCCGTTTTTGTGGACCTGAAAGAACACCGCTCCCGGGTTTTGCTCGTGCAGCCGCTCGAAAGGAACGGGATGGCCGAGGCCGGTATTGCTGCCGAACTTCGCGATTCGCGCCGGGGGTCGGTCAGGGTAGTTCAGAAGTCACCCATCTTGGCGGGCGCCAGCTCGCGCACATTCGAGGAATGCGTTGCCTTGGCGTGTTCGTTCATGGCCGAGGCGGCCTGGGTGCGGCAGTTACCGCGGGTCTGGTCGAAGTCCAGTGTGGTGACGCTGTGCGGACAGAAAATGCAGGTGAACGTGATACCCCCATTTAACGACTTGGTGGTGTAAACCCGCACAGGGCCATTGTAGCCCGGGTAGCGCATCGGTTTTCCGGGCAAGAGGTGCTGGACCATTGCGCGACCGTCTCGGCAGCGGGCCGTGGCGGATGAGAGTGTTGCGGTGTCAGGAATGGCCCGTTACTTTACCGTAACGGGGCCCCCCTCCCCCCTCCCCCTTCGTGATGCAAAATCCTGGAAACAAAGAAGTTGCACATCGGTGAATGAGGCAAAATCTTGAGCGCCAAGGAGTTAAGGCAAAATCTTGGGAACAAAGGGGTTAGCAGCTATTCTGTTGTCAATGAGCTGTTGTTTGCTTCAATCCATTAATCTCTTTAGGTTGTGCATTCGTCAACCTCCGTTTGGGCAAATGAAGAAAGTCAGAGGCCCCTACGCTTGCGCACAGAACGCGCCAGAATGGGGCGCCCGTTTTTCGCTTGACGAAGACAACGCTTTGCAGGAATATGGCGTCATACGACATGTCGTAGTCTGACATATGGAGATCCTATGGCGGCGCTTCCCCTTACCGAGCCGGTGCTGCTGATCTTGCTCAGCCTGGCAGGACAGCCGCGGCACGGGTACGCAATTCTCAAGGACGTCGCCGAGATGAGTGACGGACGGGTCGCGCTCTCGACCGGCACGCTCTATGGTGCGCTGCGGCGGTTGCTGGATGAAGGCTGGATCGAGCGCTTCGAAGAAGACGACACTTCCCGCGGACGGCAGACGTACCGGCTCACGCCCGGCGGACGGCGCAATCTTCAGACTGAAGTCAGCCGGCTCAAACGCCTTACTCAAGTTGCCCGTTTGCGGGTGGCGGAAAGGGAGAGATGACCATGCTCCCGGACAGGTTTTCGCCCTATCGCTGCCTGCTGCACCTTTATCCGGCGACACACCGCGACGAGTTCGGCGAGGAGATGCTGGCCGTCTTCCATGGGGCGCAGGCCGACATCGCGCAGCAGGGAATGGTGCGGCGGGCCGCGTTCTACGCGCGGGAGACTTACGGCTTACTGACCGGCGCTCTTGAGGAGCATGTCCGGTCGATCACCGGGTTACGTTCCTGGGACATCAATTCGTCGAGGAGGTTCACCATGCGTTCCGAATTCCGTTTTCCCAAGTCCACACCGATCCTGATGACGATCATTCTGGCTGCGGTTGTGCTTGCGATTGAGAAGGCGACCGCGATCCGCTACTCGGCGTTTCCCGACTTCAACCAGCATGTAGGACCGATCCGGCCCGAGCATTTCACGTTTTTCCCGAAACTGTTGCTGGCCTTCGCAGTCACTTACGTGGCCGGAGTGGTGGGCTGGGGGATCCTGTATGCGCTGCACCGGTCGGGGTTGCATCGGATGACGGAGATGCCTGGGTTGAAGCAGGAATAGGGGTTGCCTCAGAGGTGCGCCACCGCCCCGCCGCGTAGAACCAGACCCACTCCGGCGCCGACGGCCCTGCTGCCCCGCTTCTCGAAAACCGCGAGAAACGGGGCACCCTCATTGTTTTCTGTGCCCACCTTTAGAAAGTACTTGGTCGATACTTACAGGCCTGAAACCCGTGCCACCCGCCCAACAACCCAGACCTGCGCTAGACTTGCTTCGCCATGCGGAAGATTCCAACCCTCCTTCTAATCTTGCTGTCCGCGTTCGTCTCACCCAGCATCTCTCAAAGCACAGACGAGCAGGACATAGACCGTCTGTTCGCAGAGCTTAAGGCAATGCTGATCAAGCGCACGGTTCCCGAAGCCTTGCTCTCCCCTGCATTCATCGCATCTCGACGGCAGGAGGAAGCCGAGAAGGCAATGCGTCCATACGTTAGCGTGGTATTCAAGTACAACCTCGCCGACTTGGAGCGTACGAGTCCAACTACCGCAAAGCTGCCGCTGATTGTCGAGTGGGAAACTGCACGCGAAACGGGAAGGATCAGCGACACGGCTCTGCTGGAAAGAGTTGATGATCGATGGTATTTCAAGAATTTCGGCTTTATGACTTTTCCCTGGCTCTTGATCGCTGTCATGTGCTCGTTCGGGGTAGCCTTCGCAGTGGTGGTTCTCTACTTCTATTGGCGAACCAAGAAGCGACGTCAGGCTGTACCCGCATAACTGGCGAAAAATTGCGATTGCACTCATTGGCCGTTGGTCATCGCTGATCCGTTTAGCCGGGCCTGTCGGGGACCCCGGCGCAGCGCCACCGAAAAGACGGAGTTCTTCATGCAAAGGTCCCTCGCTGCTCTCGCGCCAATGTGGTCCAGTCGCCGGAACGGTGGTCACCCGCGAGTGTCATGAAGTTTTCGTAAGGGATGAGTGCGGGCACTGCTAGACTCGTCGGGTTCGATTTGTTCGTCCGATTCCGCGGCCGGGAGTGGAGACCCATGATCAAGGTCAGCGTGTTCTATCCCAACGACAAAGGCAGCAGGTTCGACATGACTTACTATTGCGACCGGCACATTCCCATGGTGCGACGGTTGCTGGGCGCAGCTCTGAAGGCGGTCGCGGTTGAACAAGGGATGAGCGGCGCAGAGCCGGGATCCGCGCCGTCGTATCTTGCGTTGGGCCATCTGACGTTCGAGTCGCTGACGGCCTTTCAAACCGCGTGGGGGCCTCACGCGCAACAGATCGTGGGCGATGTGCCGAACTACACCAACACGCAACCTACAATTCAAATCAGCGAGATTCGGATCTGAAGCCAGTCAGGGCTGCAATGGTGACATGTCTCCCGCCTGGGTAAGCAGCCGTGGGTTCAGGACGGGTCGATGGCCCCGGCTTTCCGAATCACAGCGGGTGCTCTTGTTTTTTCTTTGGAATGATGAAAGTGGCGGCGGGGTCCGCCATTGCCTGGGAAATGAGGTCTCGTAACTCCGGGATAGGCAGCGGGATTGGGTGAACCCGGAATTCGTAACCGGCGGCGAGGAACGGTTCGCGGCCATCGCAATCGCTTCCGGCGAGGAACACGAATCCGCAATTCGACCGCTCGGAGCGGATGGCTTCGGCTACCTCAAAGGCAGACGGGGTGTGAATGTTGTTGGTGATCATCAAGACGACATCAGTGGTCCGGGCAGCGACGGCTTCGAGGCAACCGGCGAGCGTCGTGGCCAGTTCGGTTGCATATCCAGAGCGCTGGAGAAAACCAGCCAGCATCTGACAGATGTTGTCCTCGGGATTCTCAAACAACAGCAGTCGACGGCTCATCGTGATTACGCTGTGACCTCACCAGTGGACATGAATCGGACATTCAAGGCAAGTATTGCCAGGGCGGCGATACGTTGGCGATGTGAAAGCCCACACATCGCAAAGGCGCGATGTGTGGTGCACCGGGCGTGAAAGCCCACACGCCGAACATCGCGCGATGGGTGGGGCGCCCGCAGGGCGGACAGGAGTGTCCGCCGCACACGGGTTCTGTCAGGCAGGCTCCTGGTAGAGGCCAATCACGTTGCCGGCGGGATCGCGGAAGCGGGCGGTGATTTCGGGAGCGTCGACGCCGATGGGTTGCACGATCTCGCCTCCGTTGGCGAGGACGGCTTCAACCTTGGCGGCAACGCTGTCGACCATGACGTAGACCATGAGGCCGGGCGTGGAGGCGGGCGGACGTCCTACGACCCAGGCGCCACTGACTTCACCGACGGCGTCGTCGAAGGCGGTAGCGCCGTCGCCGCGCTTGCGGATGTTCCATCCGAAGACGCGGTGGTAGAAGTCGGCGGAGCGGGCGACGTCAGTGGCGGGAATTTCGATGTAGCAGATCTTGCCGTTGGCCAGGGTCGGAGGCATCAGAGGAGTCCTTTCGGGAGGATGCCATCTTACAGCCCGTCCTCACGCAGGCTTGCGGAAATGTTCGAGGATCTTTTCCGCTTGCGACTTCGTTACGACGGCGGAGAGCGCGGCTACGTCGGCTTGCTTGACGGCTTGCAGGCTGCCGAAGTGTTCTAACAGGCGGCGGGTAGTGGATTCGCCTACGCCGGGAATTTCGCGGAGTTCGGTGGCGCGATCGCGGATCTGGCGGCGCTTGCGGTGGAAGGTGACGGCGAAGCGGTGGGCTTCGTCGCGAATCATCTGGACGAGGTGAAGCACAGGTGAGTGATGGTCGAGGACGACGGGGTCGTCTTCCTGTCCGTAGACGTAGATGATCTCTTCACGTTTGGCGATTGAGGCCAGGGGTTGGTTGATGATCTCGAGTGATTCGAGAGCCTCGGCGGCGGCGTGGAGCTGTCCGATGCCGCCGTCGATGAGGATGAGAGTGGGGAGCGGCCTTTTTTCTTCCTGCAGGCGCTTGTAGCGGCGGGTGACGACTTCGCGCATGGAGGCGAAATCGTCGACGCCTTCGACCGTCTTGATGATGAACTTGCGATAGTCGGACTTCTTCATCTTGCCGTCTTCCCAGACCACCATGGAGGCGACGGTTTCTGCGCCCTGGATGTGCGAGATGTCGAAACACTCGATGCGCTTGGGTCGTTCGGGAAGGGCGAGTGCGTCCTGCAGGGCTTCTTCGATCAGCCGGGCGTTGGGCTTCATCACGCGGAAGCGCTGGTCGTAGGACTGCTTGGCGTTGTTGCCGGCCAGGTCGATGAGTTCGCGCTTGTCGCCGCGCTGGGGGACAGTGATGTGGACGCGGGCTGCTTTGGGATTGGTGGCGGTGAGCTGGTCGCTGAGCGCGTCTTCGAGTTCTTGACGGTCTTCGAAGTCGACAGGAGCGTAGATGTTGCGCGGGACGTACGGCTGCCCGAGATAAAGCTGCTTCAACAGAGTGGAAAAGGACTCGCCGGGATCGAAATTCGGTAAGTCCTCCCAGAAGAACTCGCGGCGGTCCAGGACTTTGCCGGCGCGCATGTGGAAGAGGTTGACGGCGAGCATGTCGTTTTCGTAGTGATAGCCGAAGACGTCGGCGTCGTCGCCTTCGACGGCGGCGATACGCTGTTTTTCCTGGAGTTGCTCGACGGTGGAGATCAGGTCGCGGCACTTGGCGGCACGCTCGAATTCCTGGGCGTCAGCGGCTTCGGCCATGCGGACGCGAAGGGACTTCACCAGATCCGTCTGACGGCCTTCGAGGAAGAGCTTCACGTCGCGCGCGGCTTCCTGGTAGATCTCGGGCGTGGTGAGGTCTTTCACGCATGGTCCGAGGCAGCGCTTGATGTAGAACTGCAGACAGGGGCGCGGGTGAAAGCGGGTCAGGTCGACCTTGCATGAGGGAACGAGGAAGTGACGGTGGATGAGGTCGACGATGCGGTAGGCGAGGTTGGCGGGGAAGTAGGGGCCGTAGTAGGCGCTGCCGTCTTTGCGCAGGCGGCGGGTTACGTAGACGCGGGGATAGCGCTCGCCGAGCGTGAGCTTGACGTAGGGATAAGTTTTGTCGTCGCGGAGCAGGATGTTGAAGCGCGGCTTTTTCTGCTTGATGAGGTGGTTCTCGAGGGCGAGCGCTTCTTTGTTGTTGGCGACGACGACGTAGTCGACGTCGACGGCTTCGCGGACGAGAGTGCCGGTTTTGGCGTCTTCCCAGCGGCCTTCATGAAAATAGGAAGAGACGCGGGAGCGCAGGTTCTTGGCCTTTCCGACGTAGATGACCTCGTCCTCGGCGTTTTTGTAGAGGTACACGCCGGGAGAGGTGGGGAGGGTGCGGATTTTGGCCTGCAGATCCATGGGCCGTCACATTCAGTCTAATGGAAGAAGTAGTACCAATCCTTTGCCCGCCACGAGCATGAACCAGGTCCCCGCGCAACGATAGAATGACGGCATGGAACCCAATGCATTCGTGAAGGAAGTGTACCGGCGGATGAGCCTGCGCCATGCCGGGGAGAAGCCGCAGACTCCGTGGAGCGAGATGGAGAAGGATCCGCAGGTGCTGCAGACGGTCCATGAGATAAGGACTGTTCTTCCGCAAAATAAGGAGGCGGCGATCCTTGACGTCGGGTTCGGGCGGGGATGGTTTCTGGCGGCTTGTCTGAAGTTGGGGTACGGGAACGTAGCGGGGGCGGATTTTGGGATCGCGCACAAAGGATACGTACGGGAGTGGAATGAGCGGATTGAGCTCTTCGAGATTCAGGATGACATTGGGAGCTTCCTGAGCGACAAGGAAGCCCGGTACGACTTTATTCATTCGTCGCACGTGATCGAGCACATTCCGAAATACTCGCTGCTGTGGGTGATGGACGCGATCTACCGGGCGTTGAAGCCCGGGGGCACGGTGATGCTGCGCACGCCGAACATGGAGGGCCCGTGCGCCAATTCGTCGCTGTACGTCACGCTGGCGCATGAATACGGATTTTGCGGGGCGAACCTGGAGTCGCTGTTGGATATCTGCGGATTTGAGAATATTCAGGTTCGCCGGACGAGCCTGTTCCAGCCAACGCTCAAACGGCGCGCGGGGAATCTGGCGCGGCGGGTCTTCCTCAAAGAAAGCGAGATCCGGCACCGGCTGTTTGGCGCGAACCGCGGTGGAGTGTTTGACGGGGAACTGGTCATGACGGCGAAGCGGGGTTCGATGCCGCCTTTTTTCGACCCGAAATACCGGTGATGAATCGCGGGACGGAAAATAGCTGTGTTTGCGCGGACATCGGCCTTGCGTCGCCGCATTCGATCTGTTAACCAATAGGCTAGTTGTGGCGAAAACACCGATAGGCGGCTACCTGCCCACGCTGGACGGTTGGCGGGCCATTGCGATCTTGGCGGTGTTGCTGGACCACGCGGTCGGCTATTCATCCCTGGGCTCAGTTTCGAGTGTTTTTGCGCTGACGCGAGTCGGTCCCAACGGCGTGAGTTTGTTCTTCGCGATCAGCGGCTTTCTGATCTGCTCCCGTTTGCTGGAAGAAGAGCGTGCGTTTGGAAAAATCAGCCTGCGCGGCTTCTATATCCGGCGGGCCTGCCGGATTCTCCCACCCGCGATGTTTTACCTGATCGCGATTGCAATCCTTTCGTTCTTTGGCCTGATTATTGTGACCAGGGCGGAGTGGTGGAGTTCGGTGTTCTTCTTCCGCAACTACCTGCCACCCAGCTGGAGGAATCGGGGATGGGGCGGATACACGATTCACTACTGGTCGCTGGCGGTCGAAGAGCACTTTTATCTGCTCTGGCCGGCGGCACTGGTGTGGTTCGGAAAGCAGCGGGCGCGATGGTTTGCAGGCGGCCTGGCGGTGGCAGTCGCGGTCTGGCGGATGTGGGATTTTCACGCACACTGGTTTGACCGGGTGATCCCGGGCCTGTTGATCGGGACGCGAACCGACATCCGGCTGGACGCGCTGCTGCTCGGCTGTCTGGCGGCGTTGCTTCTGGAAGAGGAAGGGATTCGGGCAGCATTTGCGCGGCACTTTTCGAGCTGGATCTGGGGGCTGTGCATTGCAGGATATGTAGGGCTGCAACTGGTGCAGCGAGTGCGCAACTATTCGATTGTTGAATCGGCGCTGCTGCCGCTGATTGTCGCCGGAACGGTATACGTGCAGCGCGGCTGGATCACGTCCTTGCTGGAATCTCGCCCGTTGAAGTGGGTGGGACGGCTGTCGTATAGCCTTTACTTATGGCAGCAACTGTTCTCGGTCTCCGAAGCCGGGTCGCGGCTGTCGGCGGTGCAAAGATGGCCGCTCAACCTCGGACTCCTGTTTCTCATGGCGTGGTTGAGCTACCGGTTCATTGAACGACCACTCATACGGTTGGGACACCGGCTGGCACCTCCGCCGACGGAGGGCAGGGAGGACCTGACGCTAACCGGGGACAGGGGATCAGGAGAAACGGAGACTGAAGCACGGCCTCCTGGAGAGATGCGGGCCTCGGCTTAGCTGCTCCATCCCCGGACAAACTCGATCAGGCTTCGGACCGCGATTCCGGAGGGGCCCTTGGCGATCCAGGGTTTCTGATCTTCCATCCAGGCGGTGCCGGCGATGTCGAGGTGAATCCAGGGAGTGTCTTCGGCAAATTCCTTCAGGAACATGGCAGCGGAAACAGCGCCGCCAAAGCGGCCGCCGGAGTTGACGATATCGGCGATACCGGACTTGATGATGTCCTTGTATTCGTCATCGAGTGGAAGCCGCCACATTTTTTCGCCGGCCTGTTTGTTGGCTTGGGAGAAGCGCTCGTACATCGGATCGTCGCTCGAGAAGATGCCGGCGTTCACATAGCCGAGGGCGACGACGACGGCACCGGTGAGGGTGGCAGCGTCGACGATATGGGTGCATCCCAGTTGACGGGCGTAGCAGAGGCCATCGGCGAGGACCAGGCGGCCTTCGGCGTCGGTGTTGATGATCTCGATGGACTTGCCGGACATGGCGATCTGAACGTCGCCGGGCTTCTGCGCTTTGCCGGAGGGCATATTCTCGGTGGCGCAGATGATGGCGGTGACTTTGACCTTCGGCTTCAACAGCGCGATGGCGCGCATGACGCCGATCATGGTAGCGCCGCCGGCCATGTCGTACTTCATCTTCTCCATGCCGTCGGCGGGCTTGATGGAGATACCGCCGGTATCGAAGGTGATGCCTTTGCCGACCAAACCGAGGTGGATTTTGTCTGAAGCGCCGGCGGGTTCGTAGCGGAGAACGATCAGGGCGGGCGGCTCGTCGGATCCCTGGGCGACCCCCCAGAACGCGCCCATCTTCAATTCTTTGATTTTGGCGGCGCCGTGGACTTCACATTTCAGGGCTACGTCGGTGGCCATTTTCTTCGCGCGTTCGCCCATCATGGTGGGTGTCATGCGATTGGAAGGCTCGTTGACCAGATCGCGGGTGAAGTTCTGCGATTCACCCACGATGCGGCCGACGTTCATGGCCTGCTCAAGAGCGGCTTTGTCGCCGCCGGCAACGATGGTGATTGTGTCAAGTTTCTGGTCCTTCCGGTCGCTCTTGTAGTAATCGGGATCGAAGTCACCGACGAAGGCGCCTTCGACTACGGCGCGGACGGCTTCGGCAGCGCTCACGCTCTGATCGGGGATGGCGAAGGCAAAGCTGCGGATGCTTTTCACTTTGAGAAAACGCGCGGCGGCACCGGCGAGTTTGCGAAGTTCTGCGGTGGAAAAGGCTTGGGCTTTGCCACCTCCGACGAGCAGGAGGCGTTTGGCTTTGAGGCCGGTGGGGCGATGCAGGAGCGTTGTCTCGAAAGTCTTGCCGGTCACCTCGGCGCTGCCGAGCACGTCTTTAGCAGCGTCGCGGACGGAGGCGTCGCTGGATTCGACGGTGACGGAGGGTTTGTCTTTTTCGCCGCGGTCGAGGACTACGACGACGAGGCATTCGGTTTCAATCTGTGAAGGCGGAGTAAGAGAGAGGTTCGTGTTCATTGTCAGAATTTCCAGTATCCAAGAGAAACGGGGAAATGCGCAACTCTGGTGGGGTATGGTCAGGTGTTTGAGGGGGACGATTCCAAGACGATGGGTCGTCCCTCCGGAACTCTTCCTTCCATTGAAATGCTCACCCAGCGCTGAAGTACTGGGCTAAGGTGGATCGCCTTACGGGCTGGCGAGTCGTGACGTTGGCGGAGTGGATGCGCAAACAGTGACAGCCGGGACCTTTGTCTCAACCGTCGATTTCAGGGAGAACCGAAACCACCTAGTGGGTTCCGGTTCCGGTGATGGTGGCGCTGGCTGGGCTGCCACCGCCGTTATTTTTAACGTTGAGCTTGGTGTTGCGCTTTCCGGTTTTGGTTGGAGTGAACGAGATGCTGACAGAGCAATTGCCGCCGGCAGCGATGGTGGCGCCACAGGTGTTGGCAGTGATCTGGTAATCACCGGCGGCGCCGCCCGCCAGAGCGATGCCGGTGAAGGTAACCGTGGCGCTGCTCAGGTTGGATACGGTGATGGATTGCGGCAAAGTGGTGACGCCGACCGCTACGGGGCCGAAGTCGAGCGAGGTTGGAGAGAGAGAGAGGGATTGTCCGACGCCCTTCAGGGAAACTGTTTGTGGGCTATTGAGCGCGTCATCGGTGAAGGTCAGAGTGCCTTTGCGGCTGCCTTTCCTGGTGGGAGTGAAGGTGACGTCGATGGAACACGTGTCGCCCGGGGCCACGGTGCTGCCGCAGGGGTTGTTCGAGATTTGAAAGTCGCCGGTGGCGACGAGGCTGGAAATATTGAGGGTGGCGCCGCCTGAATTGAAAAGAATCAGAGTCTGAGGAGCGCTGGTTTGTCCGATCAGCACTTTCCCGAAGTTCAAGAGTGACGCGGAGAGACTGGCCGCCGGGCCGCCGCTTCCTCCGCCGCAGGTGTCAAACTTGAAGTTCACGATGCGGGTATTCCAGTTCAGATTGCCGTTCCCTTTCAGATATTCCTGCGTATACCAAAAGGTGCAGTCATCGGCGGGGTCGATGGCCATGGCGCTGTAGTCACCCCAGCGCGAGGTGAAGGTCTGCGAACCCGTTCCATTGACGATGAGCTGTTCGGCCTGCATCTGCCCGGCGGGATCGGAGGGCAGCCGGCCAGTGAAGAAGATCGAAGGGAACACGGAGGAACTGGACACGCTGTATCCGAGCGCGATTTCGCCGGATTTATCCATGGCGATCGAGCCCATCCAGCGCGTGCTAGAGTCGGGCGCAAAGGTGCCCTGCTGGAAAAGCGAGGGGGTACCGTTGGGGTCGTGAATCTCGTACCAGCGCAAGCCGGTGGTGATGGAGTGGTTGGCGACGAGAACCTCGCGACCGTCGGAGAACTTGCGGTAGGCCAGGCGGTACATGAGACGGTCGGCCAGCGAATCGAGCTTTTGGACGGTGCCGGGTTGGACGATGCAAGTTCCGCCGCCGCAGAGCTTGGAGAAGTTGGCGACGGTCATGGTCGCGGGACCAGTCAAGGTGGAGTTCGCCGGCATATCGAAGTCGGAGTGGAACTTCCAGAGGCGCAGGGAGTTGGTTCCGAAATTCATGAAGAAGCCGGGTTCGCCCGGGTCGGGCTGGATGGTTCCATCCATGTCAGACGGAAGCATGGTGGTGATGGAGGAGTCCTGCTGGAAGCAAATGATGGAGGCCGCATCGCCATTGAGCATGCGGGCGCGGTCCATGGCGCAAGCGTTGGCACCGGCGAAATTGACGCTGTGGAACATGTTGAAGGAAATGTAGTAGGCATCGGGCCAGACGCCGAGTTTGGGATAGTCGGGGAAATCGTTGCCGAAGGAGAACGAGTAGCGATTGTAGGATCCCGTGGCATCGCTGGTGGTAGAAACGGCGACACATTCCAAGAACGGAGTGTTGCTGACGGAGAACTGGGTGAAGATCCAGCGGTTGGCGATCTTGTCGTACTGGACGATCGGGTCGCCATCGTTGTTGTCCTGACAATCGCCGCCAAAGCCGGCCCAGATGGAGTTGCCTTCAAAGGGACCGGCGACAATGGCGCCAGAGGTCTTGTCAAAGACGGCGTAGGACAGATTCACCCACTGGACATACTGGGTGTCGCCGACCGCGCCATTGGTGTCGGGCGGAACTGCTTCCATGAGGAAGCCGAACTCATCCAGTCCCAAGCCATCGATATTCAGACCGAGTGCAGCGGACACAGGCGGGAGGGCCTGTTGCTGAAGTGCTCCGTCGGCGACGGCGTAAGTGGGTTCGGAGGAGACAGGACCAGTGGGAAGGACCTTGAGCACGCGGGGCGAAAATCGAGAAGGCTGAGCGGGAGTGAGCTTGCCCAGTTGGGCCAGGGGCAGGGAGACGTCGCGCTTCAGTTCACGGTACACGTGCAGGGTGGCCTGGGCGGTGGCGGACGTCGGGGCCAGGGTGAGGGCAGAAAGGCATAGGGTGAGGGCCCAGGTGGAAAACTTTTGCATAGCTACTCCAAGATTCGGGGCGGGGGAAAAATTGAGGAGGCGCGATTCTAACACAAAAAGGGTGTCATGAGTTGAGGAGCGGGGCGGGACCAGAGCCCCGCCCCACTGTGGTTGGCGCAACAACAAAACGGGACTAGCTTCCAGTCCCGGTCAGAGTGGCGCTGGCTGGACTGCCGCCACCGTTGTTCTTGACGTTCAGTTTCGCGTTGCGCTTGCCTGTTTTGGCAGGCTTGAAGGCAACGCTCACCGAACAAGTACCGCCGGCGGCGATGGTCGCGCCGCAGGTGTTCGCGGTGATGAGGTAGTCGCCCGCCGCTGCACCGGCGAAGGCAAAGCCGGTGAAGGTGACGACGGCGCTGCTGACATTGGATACGGTGATGGACTTGGACGAACTGGTGACGCCGACTGCCACGGATCCGAAGTCGAGCGAGGTTGGCGACAGGGCGATGGACTGTCCGACGCCCTTCAAGGTGACGGTCTGCGGGCTGCTGGACGCGTTGTCGTTGAACGTGAGAGTGCCGTTGCGCGCGCCTTTCTTGGTGGGCGTCAAGGTCACACTGACGGAGCAATTTCCGCCGGCGGACACGGTGGCGCCGCAGGTGTTGTTGGAGATGTGGTAGTCGCCGGTGGTGGCGATGCCGGAAATGTTCAGGGTGGCGCTACCGGTGTTGGTCAGCGTCACGGAGAGCGGCGAACTGGTTTGCCCGATCACGACTTTCTTGAAGTTGAGCAGGTTCGTGGAGAGGGTGACGGCTGGTGTGCCGCCTCCTCCGCCGCAACTGTCGAACTTGAAGTTGGCGATGCGGGTGTTCCAAATGAAATCGCCGGTGGTCTTGATGTATTCCTGGGTGTACCAGAATGTGCAGTCGTCGACGGGATCGACCGCCATAGCGCTGTAGTCACCCCAGCGGCTGTGGCCGCTCTGGGCGCCGGAACCGTTGACGATGAGCTGCTCGGTTTCCATGCTTCCGGCAGGATCACCGGGTACTCGTCCGGTGAAGAAAATCGAAGGAGACACCGAAGAGCTGGAGACGCTGTAGCCGAGGGCGATATTGCCGTCCTTGTCCATGGCGACGCTGCCCATCCAGCGCGTGTTCGCGTCGGGGGCGAAGGTGCCCTGCTGGAACACGGTGGGGGTACCGTTGGGATCGCGGATTTCATACCAGCGCTCGCCCGTCGAGATGGAGTGATTGACGACGAGGGATTCGTGGCCATCGCCGAACTTGCGATAGGCAAAGCGGTACATGAGCCGGTCAGCGAGGGAGTCGAGCTTCTGCAACACGCCGGGTTGAGAAACGCAGGTGCCGCCTCCGCACAAAGCCGAGAAATTGGACACCGAGAGGGAAGTGGGTCCGGTGATGTTGGAGTTGGATGGGACGGCGAAGTCGACATGGAACTTCCACAGGAGGAGCGAATTGGTGCCGTAATCGAGAAAGAAGGCGGGTTCGCCGGCGGCGGGCTGGATGGTGCCATCCATGTCGGAGGGCAGCAGGCCGCCAAAGGAAGTACCCAGCCGGAAGCAGATCATGGTCGCAGCAGTACCGGCCAGCATGGCACTACGGTCCAACGCGCAGGGTTGGGGTCCAAGGAAGGCGGTACCGGTGCTGTTGAAGATGTTGAAGTTCATGTAATACGCGTCGGGCCAGACTCCAAGTTTCGGGTAGTCAGGAAAATCTGCGCCGAAGCCAAAGGAGTAGCGGGTGTAACTGCCGGTGGCATCGCTAGTGGTGGAGATGGCGACACATGCCAGGTGGTTCGTGGAAGCCAGGGAGAACTGGGTGAAGATCCAGCGTTTTGCCATCTTGTCGTATTGCACGATGGGATCGCCATCGTTGTGGGTCTGGCAGTCACCGCCGAAGCCCGCCCACAAGGTATTGCCGGGCGTGGGGCCAGCGATGAGCGCACCAGTCGTCTTGTTGAAAACGGCAAACGAGGTGTTGACCCACTGCACATACTGGGTGTCGCCGACCGTACCGTTGGTATCCGGGGGCTCGGAGGTGATGCTGAAACCGTATTGATTGCGGCCGAGACCTTCGAAGTTCAGACCGAGAGTGGCGGCGACTGCGGGCAGAGCTTTTTCCTGCAAAGCGGCATCAGCGACGGCATATTGCGGAGCTTCCGTCACGGGACGCGTGGGCAGAACCTTGAAAATGCGAGGGGTGAACTGGTTGGGCTGAACCGGGGTGAGGCGGGACAGTTCGGCCAGGGGCAGGGAGACGTCGTGTTTCAGTTCACGGATGACCTGCATTTTGGACTGCGCAAGGGCAGGCGCTGGGAGCAATGTCAGCAAACCGGCAGCTACCGAAACTGCCGAGCCGAACCACCACGAAAAGCCTTTCTTCATAGCACACTCCGAAAACTGCGAAGAGATGAGATTGAATCGCCCGCTTGGGTCAGGCACGGGGCGGGGGAGACGACAACTACTAGCAATCGTATATAGCGTGTCTCGGGTCAAAAAGCACGTAAAATCCGCGCGGATTGTGGAATCCTGCGGGGTTGGCAGGTTTTGTGGGAAGCGGAAGCGAAATTATTCCCGAGAAGAGGAAGTGGGCTGCATAGGGTATGCCCGTGAGTCTGCAAGATCTTGCATATGGCTTGACGTGGCGGTGGAGCTCGGGGAGGACTGGTTTCAAGACCGCCTGTGGCCGCGGGCAATGGCTTCGCGCGCTTCGCGGTCGGCGGTGCGGCGGCGTTCGGTTTCTCGTTTGTCCCACTGCTGCTTGCCGCGAGCGATGGCGAGTTCGAGTTTCACTCTGCCGTTTTTGAAATACATGCGGGTGGGGATGAGAGTGAGCCCCTTCTGCTGCGTCTTGCCGATCAGCTTGCGAATTTCTTCTTTGTGAACGAGGAGTTTGCGGGTGCGCAGGGCAGCGTGATTGGAGTAGCTGCCGTGTTCATAGGGGCTGATGTGGCAGTTGAGGAGCCAGAGCTCGCCATCTTTGACGAGTCCGTAGGAGTCTTTGAGGTTGGCCTTGCCGGAACGGACGGCTTTGACCTCGGTACCGGTGAGGACCATACCGGCTTCAAATTTTTCGAGCAAGAAGTAGTTATGGCCGGCGTTCCTATTGACAGCGGCATCTCTGTCTCCGGAAGCGGTGGGCTGGCGGCGCGGGGATTTCTCCGGAGTGGGCCGGGTCTGGTGGGTGGCTTGTTTTGGCATCGGGTAAAAAGGGCCTAGATGAAGTTAGCACGTTGGAAGGTCACAGGTCAGAGGTCACGGGTCCGAGGTTTCAAAAACTCCAGAGGGGCGCGAATCTTCCCATCAGGGTTCTGTGAGCGGTCACTCGAAAGCTGTGAGCTGGAACCTACAAGTCCCTGTACCAATGAGTATAAACATCCCGGCACCAATGACTTCGGGACGAAGTTCGGGCGATGCTATAATCCGATTTTCCAGAACTTTTCTCGCGTGACGGCCGCCTGGAGCCCCGGCCCGTTGCTTTGGTCGCTGAATCCGGATGGGCGGACCAAGCCGCCCGCGAAAGAGAATTTTTCCGAGGAATGTTTGATGAGACGCCTGACCGGTCCGGCTCTGATCGTGGTGCTGCTTTGCTTCAGCCTTCCCGCGCTTGCCGACCAAGCCAAAACTTTGTATGACAAGGGATCGGACGCGGAAGCGCGGCAGAACTACGAACAGGCCTACGACTATTACAAACAAGCCTATGCCCTCAAGCCCAAAGATCTGAAATACCGGGCATCCTACGAGCGCGCCAAGTTTCTTTCGGCCGCGTCGCACGTGCATCGAGGACAGGTTCTGCGGGATGCAGGAAAACTGGAAGAGGCGCTGGGGGAATTCCAGAAAGCAATCGAGATCGACGCCTCTTCGTTCATTGCGCAGCAGGAATTCCGCCGCACGCAGCAAATGATCAAAGAGGCCGCCAATCCACAGCCTGAGGCTTCGGGCGGGGAGACGGCTTTACGGAGACGGCTGGAATCGGCGCAGGGACCGGTCGAACTGGCTCCCATCTCCAATGTTCCGATCACGCTCAAGCTGACCGAAGATACGAAGGTGATCTACGAAACGATCGGGAAGCTGGCCGGCATCAATGTGCTGTTCGATCCGGAATATACATCGCGGCGAGTGCGAATCGAACTGAATGGGGTCACGCTGGAGGACGCGCTGGAAGTGGTTTCCTTCGAGACCAAGACATTCTGGCGTCCGGTAACCCCGAATACCATCTTTGTCGCGCAAGACAATCCTGCGAAGCGGAAAGAGCTGGAACAGAACGTCATCAAAACCTTTTACCTTTCGAACCTATCCCAGCCGACGGAATTGCAGGATGTTGTGAATGCGATGCGCACGATTCTTGAAGTGAGCCGCATTCAGCAGTTGCCCTCGCAGGGAGCGATTGTGGTGCGGGGCACACCGGATCAGATGGCGTTGGCGCAGAAACTGGTGGATGACCTCGACCGGGCGAAGCCTGAAGTCGTCGTGGATGTGGCCGTGATGCAGGTGAGCCGCGACAAGATGCGGAATCTGGGGATCAGCCCGCCGACGAGCGCGACGATTGCGTTGCAACCCAACATCGATACCAGCGGGACGAACAACAACAATCAGGGCAGCCAGACAACGACCAGCACTTCGTCGAACTCCATCAACCTGAATCGCTTGGCCAATCTTGATGCCACCGATTTCCAGGTGACGATCCCTCCGGCGACGGCGACGGCTCTGTTGAGCGACGCGAATACGAAGTTGATTCAGAACCCACAGATCCGGGCGCTGGATGGACAGAAGGCAACGCTGAAGATCGGTGACCGGGTGCCCGTGGCTACGGGTTCGTTCCAGCCAGGGATCGGCGGCGTGGGTATTAATCCTCTGGTAAACACCCAGTTCCAATATCTCGACGTAGGCGTGAACATCGACATCACGCCGCGGGTCCATGCGGGGCGGGAAGTCACCTTGAAGCTGGCGCTCGATATCTCGGCGGTGACCGGTCAATCGAACATCGGCGGCATCAGCCAGCCGGTGATCGGACAACGCAAGATCGAGCATGAGATCCGACTGAAGGATGGCGAGGTGAACCTGCTGGGCGGCATTCTGGAAGACCAGCAGACGAAATCGCTGACCGGGATTCCGGGGCTGGCGTCGGTGCCGATTTTGAAGTACCTGTTTTCCCAGACCAACACGGAGCACCGGGAGAACGAAATTGTATTCGTGCTGGTGCCCCACATCATCCGCGCGCCGGAGCAGTCGCCGTCCAACACGGATATGCTGGATGTGGGAACGGCGAATGCGCTGGAACTGAGACGGACGAGTAAGGCGATGGCAGCGCCAGCCGGAGGCACTCCGGCGGCGCCCGCGCAGCAGCCGCAAGTGCAGCCCGCGACGCCACCTGCGACGCAGCCAGCGCCGACGCAGCCGGCGCCACAGGCGCAGACTCCGCAGACTGCCGGCGGCGGTGGGTTCCTGTTCGATCCTCCCTCTTTGACACAGGCGAAGGGGACAACCTTCACCGTGAACGTGATGCTGTCGGGTGGACAGAACATTTACTCGGTGCCGCTGCAGCTGAACTACGATCCGAACACCCTGGCCGTGGTCAACGTTTCGAATGGTGGTTTCCTGTCACAGGACGGGCAGGCGGTGGCACTGGTGCATCGCGACGACTCGTCGACGGGAACGCTGCAGGTAACGGCGACGCGTCCGCCAGGAGCGGGCGGGGTGTCGGGGCAGGGAGCGGTGGTGACGCTCACTTTCATGGCCAAAGCATCGGGGCAGTCGGCTTTGACCATCACACGAGGCGGGGCGCGGGATCCGGCGATGCAGGCGATCCCGATGAACGGAGCGCAGGCGGCGATTACGGTGCAGTGAACCCATCGGGCGATCGGGTCATCGGATCATCGGGTGATCTGGTCATCAGGCCTACTGGAAGTCAGAGAGTTCAACGTGAAGATTTCAATCACACGATCACCCGATCAGCCGATGGCCCGATCATCCGGATTTACGCTGATCGAACTGATCGCAGCCACGGCGATTCTCCTCATCCTTACGGGGATGGCGATTCCGCTGGTGCGGATGAGTGTGAAGCGCGAGCGCGAGCGCGAACTGCGCTATGACTTGTGGATGTTGCGGGATGCCGTCGATCGCTACAAAGAGGCCGCAGACCGCGGAGCGTTTCAGATCAAAGTAGGCAGCGAGGGATATCCACCGGATCTCGATACACTGGTGACCGGCGTGGACGTTGGCGGTAAGAAGCTGAGATTCCTGCGCAAGATTCCTATCGATCCCATGACGGGCCAGACCGAATGGGGGATGCGCTCGATGCAGGACGATCCTACGTCCGAATCCTGGGGCGGGCAAAACGTGTTCGACGTGTACAGCAAGTCGCAGGACACCGCCCTGGATGACACCAAATACAAAGACTGGTAGATGAAACTGCAAGCCAAATTACGGGCGCGCGGGTTCACGCTGATCGAGATGGTGGTGGTGATCAGCCTGATCCTGGTGCTGCTGGCGATCGCGCTGCCGATGTATCACATGCAGATTCAGCGGGCGAGAGAAGCGACACTGCGCTCGAACATACTGACGCTCAACCATGTGATTCAGGAATATTCGCAGAACAAGAGAAAAGCGCCGCAACAACTGGATGACCTAGTCCAGGCTGGATATTTCAAGTTCATACCCAACGACATCACCGGCAAGCCGGACACGTGGGTGACGGAGCCGGAGGATCAGGACAAGGCGTGGGATCCGAACCAGCCCGGCATCGGGTGGGTTCACAGCGGGTCGAATGAAATCTCGAGCGACGGCCGGCCCTATTCGGAGTGGAGGTAGGGCAAGGGACATGCGCACCAGGGCAGGGAGCGGCGGATTCGCGCTGATCGAGATGGTGGTGGTCGTCAGCATCATCCTGATTCTGCTGGCCATCGCAGTGCCCATCTACAGCGGGAGTATTCAGACGGCGCGGGAAGAAAACCTCCGCAAGAATCTACATACACTCAATCAGGTGATTTACCAGTACACGCTAGATAAACAGAAGGCGCCCAAGTCGCTGGACGACCTGCGGACAGCGGGATACATCAAGGACATTCCGGACGACATCACCGAACGCAACGACACGTGGGCGCCTGAGGAAGAATCGGACACGATCATGGCGCCGGACCAGACCGATACCGGCATCGTCGGGGTGCACAGCGGGTCGAGTATGATCGGCAGCGATGGGCGGGCGTACTCGGAGTGGTAGGAAAGCAGCTGCCAGCTCCTAGCTATTAGCTTCCAGCTCGTTCTTTCCGGTTCGATGCTCGGAATTATCAGCCAGCTTTAGTTCCTCAACTCACTTGACTGATTATCTGCTACCTTATTTCCTCAATTCAGCTTCAGCTCCGGAGGGTTCCTTGAACAGTCTGAATCGGCTGCAGCCGTTTGCGCTGCTGGTTTTGCGGGTGGTGCTGGGGGCGATCATGATCGCCCATGGCTACAAGAAGGTCTTCGGCGGATTTCACGGCCATCAGCAGTTTGTGGCGTCGCTGGGGATCCCGGCGTGGATGGCGTATCTCTCCACGGGCATCGAGTTCTTCGGGGGGATCGGGATTGTGCTGGGACTCTTCACACGCTGCATCTCGCTTGCGTTTCTGATCGAGATGGGCATCGTGATCTGGAAGGTGCATTTCAAGAACGGATTCACGGCACCGGGAGGCTACGAGTTTCCCCTGGCGCTGGTTGCGATCGCGTTTGCACTCATCTGTTATGGCGGTGGGCCGTTCGGATTTAACTTTGGGAAATCGTCAGATGGGTGGGGGAAAGGAAAGAGATCCTAATGGGGGAACTCCCCGACGCGGCGTCGGTCAATCCTAGGGGTAGGGGTCCTTCGACTCCGCAGGAACTTCGCTTCGCTTCGTTCCTGCTCCGCTCAGGAACACAGAATGGGTGGGGCATTTTTGAGATACGCCATGAGAGGGCGGTCTAGAACTCCGCCAGTTCTTTCATGGCGCGGAAGAGGTCGCTGACCTGGGGCAGGATGGCGTTTTCGAGGATGGGTTGGTAGGCGACGAAGGTGTCGGTGGCGGCGATGCGTTTCACCGGCGCGTCGAGATGGTGGAAGAGTTGGTCGGCGATGCGGGCGGCGATTTCAGCGCCGTATCCCCAGCTGAGGGAGTCTTCGTAGGCGACCAGGGCGCGGTTGGTTTTTCTCACCGAAGCGGCAATCGTATCCCAGTCAAACGGATTCAGAGTGCGCAGGTCGATCAGTTCGACGCTGATGTGGTGTTCGCGCTCGAGTTTCTGCGCAGCTTGCAACGCGCGCGGGACGACTGCGCCGTAGGTGATCACGGTCAGGTTCGATCCGGGCTGGACGATCTTGGCTTTGCCGAACGGGATCATGAAGTCCGGTCCCGGATAGGGCGCGCGGCCGTAGGTTTCACGGTAGAGGCGTTTGTGCTCGAGGAAGAGCACAGGGTCGTCGCAGCGGATGGCGGTGCGGAGCAGTCCGGCGGCGTCGAGGGCGTTCGAGGGGAAGACGACTCTCCATCCGGGCGTATGAGTAAAGATGCTTTCGCCGCACTGGGAGTGGTAGATGGCGCCTCCGGTGAGATAGCCGCCGATGGCGACGCGAACGACGGCAGGCGCGGAGAAAGCATTGTTGGAGCGCCAGCGGACGAGCGGGAGTTCGTCGCGGAGCTGCATCATCGCCGGCCAGATGTAATCGAAAAACTGGATCTCGACGACTGGCTTCAATCCGCGAACGGCCATGCCGGTAGCGCGGCCGACGATGCTGGCTTCGGCTAATGGGGAGTTGAAGACGCGGTCGGAGCCGAATTCCATCTGCAGGCCGGAGGTGAGTTTGAAGACTCCGCCCTTGCCCTTGACCAGTTTCTGTTTCACATACTCTTCGCGGCTGGCGTCGGCCACGTCTTCACCGAAGATGAGGATGCGTTCGTCACGGCGCATTTCGTCGCGCAGGGTGGCGTTGATCAGGTCGGCCATGGTCTTAGGTTGAGAGGCGGCGCGCTTGCCGTCGGTGGCGGATTCGGGAGCGGCGAACGCGGGATGAGTGTCGTAGGCCGGTGCAGTGGGGTCGAGGCCGGGGGAGTACACGTAGTTGTGGATTGTCTCGGGCTGCGGGATGGGCGCGGCAAGGGCTCGGTCGGCGGCAGCCTGGACTTCTTCGTCCACTTCTTTCTCGATCTTGTTGATGCTCTTTTCGTCGAGGACGCCTTCACGCAGCAGGAACATCTGCAGGCGGGAGATGGGATCGCGGGCGGCATCGCGCTGGCGCTCGGTGTCGGGACGGTAGAGCCGCTCGTCGTCGGAGAGCGAGTGCGAGTAGGGACGGATCACGTGGGCGTGGACGAAGGCCGGGCCGTGTCCGGCGCGACAATGCTCGACGGCGCGGGTGAAGGCGGCGTAGGCGATGATGGGATCGGTGCCGTCGATTTCCTCAAAGTGGAAATTAGGGAAAGCGGAAACGAGTCGCGAAATGTTGCCGCCGGCGGTCTGGACTTCTACCGGAACCGAGATGGCGTACTCGTTGTCTTCAACGCAGAAGAGCACGGGAAGGCGGCGGTTGGAGGCGCCGTTGAGAGCTTCCCAAAATTCGCCTTCGCTGGTGGTGCCGTCGCCGAGGGAAACGTAGGTGACTTCGTCGCCCTGGAAGGAGACGTCCTTGAACTGACGGTAGTCGCCGTCGACCTTGCGGGTGGCGTTGGGATGCTGGGAGAAATAGCGTCCGGCTTCGGCGCAGCCGACTGCGTGCAGAATCTGGGTGCCGGTGGCAGAAGACTGCGTGACGACGTTGAGGCGCTGGAAGGCCCAGTGCGAGGGCATCTGGCGGCCGCCGGAACTGGGATCGTCGGCGGCGCCGACCGCTCCTAGCATCATCTCGTAAGGAGTGGCGCCGAGGGCCAAACAGAGAGCGCGGTCGCGATAGTAAGGAAAGAACCAGTCGTAGCCGGTCTTGAGCGCATAGGCGGCAGCGACGCCAACAGCTTCGTGGCCGGCGCCGGAGATCTGGAAGAAGACCTTCTGCTGACGCTTGAGCAGGATTTCGCGGTCGTCAACGCGCCGCGAGGTGTACATAGTGCGGTAGGCATCGATGAGTTGCTGCGGGCTGAGGCCCTGATAGGCTTTAGACTTCTTTTTGAGGTCGGCGTCGCTTAGTTTGGATTCGACTTTGGTCGGAGCCATTCCGTCGTGTCCCCACCCCAGTTGGGCCGGGTTTTATTGTAAATGGGGATTGAGTTTCAGAATAGAGTGCGCTGCGAGCTTCGGGCTTCGAGCAGGCTTGGTCACGGGTCACAGGTGACAGGTCACAGCGCCTGCGGTCCATTTTGCCCCTTGGTTGGTGCACGCGTTCCCGGTAAGGTATGTGCGCATTTGCCCCTTCGCATACCCGCCGGGACGAGGCCACAACCATTATTCTGTAACCTGTCACCCGTGACCTTCTTCATTTATGCTGAACCGTGATTCAATTCCTGCAACAGTTTGATCCCAAGGCGATCCGCCTGCTGATCTTTGATCTTGACGGAACCTTAATTGATTCGCGGCTGGACCTGGTTCATTCCGTGAATGCCATGCTGCGACATTTTGAGCGGCCGGAGTTGCCGGACGAACTGATTGCCAGCTATGTGGGCGACGGTGCGCCGACTCTGGTGCGACGGGCGTTGGGAGAAGCGGCGAGCGAGCCGGAGTTGCGGGCGGCGCTGGAATATTTTCTCGGATACTACCGGCTGCACAAGCTGGATCACACGGTGGTGTATGCGGGGATTCCGGAGGTGCTGGCGCGGCTGGCGGGAGTTCAATCCGAGAGTGGCGGGCAAGAATGCCCGCCCCACACGGGCTTTGGCGGACGAGAGTGTCCGCCCCATGCTCGGCGGCTGATGGCGGTGCTGACGAACAAGCCGGTGAACCCGTCGCGGGATATTGTGTCGGCGCTGGGGCTGGGAGATTTTTTCGTGCGTGTCTATGGCGGGAACAGCTTTGCGACCAAGAAGCCCGATCCGCTGGGAGTGCAGACCATTCTTGAAGAGACGGGCGTGGCTGCGGCGGAGGCGATCATGATTGGCGATTCCGGGATCGACGTGCAGACCGGACGCAACGCGGGGGTGTGGACCTGCGGGGTGACGTATGGGTTTGCGCCGCACACGCTGGAAGACGTGCTGCCGGATG